>ERZ780178.945-NODE-945-length-19839-cov-8.142843_pt1 | contig 19839 bp, 17 predicted proteins | sample MGYA00511018_ERZ780178 | MGnify/ENA primary metagenome ERZ780178 (study PRJEB29588, sample SAMEA2151439) | human gut metagenome | biome: human gut; feature: human-associated habitat; material: faeces | place: Denmark | collected 2008/2010 ...
AAAATATAAAGTTACTTCCTATAAATCCGGCACCGCCGGTTACGATAATGTTAATAAGAAGGACCTCCAAGAAAAAAGAGATAATTGTAGTCATACTGAATGAAGTCGATAAATAAGCTTACTCCTCTAGCTCTTTGAACAGTAAGCCAAAATCAACTCCTTGATTCTTAGGTATGCCACTGCTATGCTATTTCACTATCCCCTTCAAATACTCCAAAAACTTGTCCTTTAAAGCTTCTCTTCTCAGCGCATACTCCACAGTCGCTTCTAGATATCCTTGCTTGTCGCCAACATCATAGCGTCTGCCAATAAAATCATACGCATACATGTTTTGCTGTTTTGCAAGCACCTTCAGTGCGTCTGTAAGTTGAATTTCACCGCCACGGCCAGGGTCAGTACGCTCCAAAATAGAAAAGATCTCCGGAGTAATAACATAACGACCAAGCACAGCTAAACGACTGGGAGCTTCTTCCACTGCAGGCTTTTCTACCATGTCATTTACTTTGAAAATACGCTCAGCAGCAGTAGCTTCACTTGCAACAATACCATACGAAGAAACCTTTTCTTGCGGTACGGTCTGGCAGCCAAGTACACTGCCGCCATATGTATTATAAACATCAATCAGCTGTTTAAGACAAGGGGTTTCGTCATTATACACAACATCATCACCCAGAAGCACCGCAAAAGGCTCATCACCCACGAAGGATTTAGCACACAAAATAGCATGTCCTAAGCCTTTAGGTTCTTTTTGGCGAATATAGTGTATATTAATATCAGCTATAGCTTTCACCTGCTCCAGCAAGTCAGCTTTGCCATGTTCTTCCAGGTTTAACTCTAATTCCGGATTGCGGTCGAAATGATCTTCAATAGAACGCTTGTTGTGACCGCTAATAATAAGAATATCCTTGATACCGGAAGCAAGTGCTTCTTCAATGATATATTGAATTGTCGGCTTGTCTACAATAGGAAGCATTTCCTTTGGACAAGCTTTTGTTGCAGGCAAAAAACGGGGGCCTAAGCCTGCAGCGGGGATGACTGCTTTAGTGATTGGTTTCATTTCCATTCTCTCCTAACTTTTATTTTCTATAGCCTTGCACAAAACTATTACATGATTTGTTGTCAAAGGCTTCATTATCTTCGAAGTACTCTGCGCAGCTTGCTTTTTTCTTCATCATTCATAGCAAACATGTAAGTTATAATTACATACAACAATGTATATACTGCTATACTTGCCGCAAAAAGCAATTTGCTATTTGCCGACAGCAGGAAGTTCAACAGCCAGCCTATAACAGTCAGTACCGCTACCGGAAGGCTTATCCTGCCTATTTCACACCAAAATCTAGCAATATCTAATTTAGTGATTTTCAGATAATACCAGTTCATAATTAAACCATTGCCAATGAACATAGCCAAACCGGTTGCAAACGCACAGCCAACGCCGCCATATTTAATTGCCAACGGTATAGCCAGACACAAATTAAATATACCCATAACAAAGTATACCTTTGCTCTGAAATCATATTTGTTCTGCGCCTGCAAAATTGCGAGACCGATATTCTGGATAAGATCAATGGTGAACGGAAGGATAATCAAAAGCGTAATATAATATGCTTCGTCAAAGCTATCCCCAGCCCATATATGAACAAACTGCCTGCCGAAAATGATAAAACCGCTGGCAACTAATGCCAGTAAAAAATACTGCAGACGTCCTATTCTTACGAATAAATCCGTAAGCTTGCTTACCGGCTCATTCTTAGCAATAAGCTCCGTCACATGCGGCAGATATACGCCGGAGATTGCTGTAGACAGCGCCATGTAGTTCATATAAATAAGCGAGGCAACGGAATATACCGCTACTGCGCCCGTTCCGCTGACCACGCCCAATATTACCTGATTGGTTTTAAAAAACACCTGGTCTATTATGGTTACAGCAAACACACTCAATGCAAGCTTTTTAAAGCCATTGAACATTTCCTTATCCCAGAAGTGATAGTGAATTCTGATACGCAGCTTTGCAAAACAATAGTATATTCGTGCTATGATTAAAAATATATTCAGCACAGTTTGCACCCCTGCGACAGCCAATGCACTGGGCAGGCTTTGCAGCACCAATACAACTAATACAGGCTGCAAAACAAGCTGCACTGTTTCCAATCCCTTAAGGAAGAGAAAGCGTTCATGGGCATTAATTACTGCTCTGAAAATCATGGTGGAAATGGTTATCACCATGTTAAACAGCAACAGGATAAACAGCTTTTGCGCCGAGGATATTTCCGCTGCTGTCATGCTTTTGGCGAACATTTCCGGAATAAAGGCATAAAAGGCACAGCCAAGGAAAAACAAAAACACCGTAATTACCGCATAAGCACGCATGGCGATTGCTAAAATGTTTTCCATATTAACCTTATCCTGCAAGGCCTTGTATTTGGTATAAAAGCGCACTACAGCAGCCGTCAGGCCAAAATCCATGACAGAAAAATATGCAATAAAAGATCCTATGAGCTGGTACAGGCCATACTCACTTTTGCCAATGAAGTGCAAAAGGATGGGCACATAAGCAAAGCCTATTACCGCCTGGAGAACGATATTCAGATAACTGATTAAGATTCCTAATTTACGCTGATTCATTAGATTCCTTTTCTTTTTTTGTGTTAACAAAGCACATTGCATAACCTAAGCCCAACAAAAACCAATAGCAATAGGTTATGTTCAAATTATCGCCTATGCCTGCTGCCAATATGCCGCAAAATGATACCGTAAAAGCAATATAGGGCATTTTGTCTGTACTCATTTTAAGCTTTCTGTAAAGTTTTCGCAACAAGACAACTATCGGCAACAGGAAAATTCCTAAGCCTAATATACCGCTTTCTGCAAATCTGGTTGTATATTCACCAAGTCTAGGAAAACCGGAACGCATAATACCCAGCTTTTCTCGGAAGCTTAACCACATTTTTACTTCACCATTTTGAAAGGCTTTTTCCGAAAAATAATCCGGCATATAACTGCTGCGCAAACCTTTGCCTACACCTATCAATGGATGTGCTAAACCTATCTTGAAATCTGCTTCCATTACAGAATAACGCGCACGGTTACTGCGTTGATCAGGGTCTGCTAAAGAAGCGGCATTGCTTTCAACATATTGAGTCATAGATTTTTCTATAGATAGCGGTTCAGATTGCTTTGTTACCATACATTGATTAATAAATATATTTCCGGCTAAAAATGCTGCGCAGCTTACCGCTATTATTTTTCCCCAATGTTTAAGCATCTCTTTGCTTCTGTTAGTAAAACAAATGATACATAATGTAAAAATCACCAGTTCACCAAGATGAAGTACAAAAGCAGTTCTTGCTTTGGTAAGAAACAAAAAGAAAGTAAGTATGAATGTTACCGCCATATAAAGCTTTGATTTTTGATTATAAATTTCATACCAAAACCAAGGCAAGGCAAAAGACATATATATACCATAATATGACGGTTCTGCAAAAATAGACCGCAATTGAGCATTCCACAGCAGTGGAGGCCACCATTTACCATCATCTTTTATAGAATGTATATAAGGATTAATAGTGCTTAATATTTTACCATCTGCATTACTATTAGCAAGCCAACCAAGTTCAATGACGCTATAAGCAATAATAATTACTGCAGAACACAAAATAGCTTTACTGATAACATTCAATGCACATTTTTTTTCATTACGGATTAGACAATAAATAATATACGCACCACCAAAGCACCAAAAAGCTTCCATCAGTACACTCTTAAGCTGACGAGCAATAATCCACGCCTGCATTAATAATTTACTATCCACATCAACACCATGTGCATGGCAAAAAGCTAATACCTTCGGTAACTTTTCAATTTGGTTTACCGGTCCGTTGAGAACTAAATCGTAATACGGATAATTGAATAAGCCTACTATGGTAGAAAGAAGCATGATTGAGATAAAGACAAGAATGTACTTTAGAAATGGCTTAATATCTACGAAGACATTTTTATACTTATATTGGCAATAGAATGTATAAGCAAAGGCTGCAATAAGCGGATAAACAACCAGCTTGCTGCCTACCGGTCCGCCTAGAAAATTTAGTTGGACTGGTTTAGGGATGTTGTTGAAGATGAGGGTAAAAACCAGCATCCCCAAAATAACGTTACAGATTTTTTTGTTCATTCGTATAAACTAGCTCCTTTTTCAAATTTTTATTAACCATTCGCAAATATCACGTATACACATCTATATATTGTTTAATATAACTAGGTGGCTTATTGCTACAGGCATGTAAGCTTTAGTTTTCTGCCTACGCCTGCGCACACAAGTACGTGAATGGGATTCTTGTATTATTACATACTACTTTAGTGAGCTGCTTTTTGCATTAATTTGTACAAGCAATAAATAAAACTTAGCACCCTTTTAGGCAACAAAGAAGCCATTAGCTTTATTTTCAATACAGCACTAAGATTGTTATCTTTACAGTATACTAAAATATTTTTCTTAATCTTATTTCTAATAATCTTCGCTGCTGCTATATCCTTAGGCTCATTGCTATTGATACCTAACCGGTAATAGCCAACAAGCCTTGGAATATAACTTTCTTCTAGTAAGATTTTTTTAGTAGAGTTTTCCACCTGAGGCATAATTTGTTCAAATACTTTTAAATCATCAACCTTCTTGTATATGCTGTAGCTATTAACAGCGCTATTTTCACGAATAAAATAATGATACTTGGGCATATAGTGATAAATATACCGCCCCTCATTTAATTGGCAAAATTGAAACCTGAACAGTAAATCTTCGCCATAAACAATCTGTGTATCAAACTTAACCCTTTTACAGGCAGTTGCTTCATAAAATGAAGCAAACGGTTCCCATCCATAATGACAACCAGTCGCCATTTCGTAAAAAGCCTGTTTTGCAGTACAGTTAAAATCTTCCGATGGTAAAAACTTGCAGGTTGTATTTCCCTCGCCATCATCCTTAACATAATTGTTCTGCAACAGTATTGGTTTTTGCTTGATTAATATAGGGGCAACAAGCTCGAAATAATCTATATCAAGCCAATCGTCACTATCAACAAAGCAAATATAAGCACCAGAAGCTACTGAAATCCCCAGATTACGGGCACTGCTCACGCCACCATTAGGCTTATGCAAGACTTTTATACGTGAATCAGCTGCAGCTAACGCATCACATATCGCTCCACTATTATCTGTGCTACCATCATCAATGAGAATAACTTCAATATTTTCATAAGTCTGATGCAAAATAGAATTTACGCATTTTTCTAGATAAGCTTCAACGTTATATACAGGCACAATTACACTTATCAGCATGGCAAAGCACCAGTCCTTGCCGCAAAGTTATAATTACTCACATAACTATCAAATGATAAACTCTTATGGTTTATCCCCCCTAATTTTACAAAAGATGATGTTTTGTAAGCTATATTTAGTGTATTAGTATATTCCATGACATATTTTACTTTATTTTTTATACTAACATCTTGACTGAACAGCAAGACTTTTATATTACGAGTAATTTCCTGATGACAAAGCTCCAGTTCATTTTTCCAGCTATTACATTCCTGCTCTTTTATTACAGCAACTACAAAATAAATATAGTGCTTTAAATAAGCTACATCAGATACTTTTACTCCCCTGGCAGTAAGCCATTGATAGCGTTCTTTAGCTATGAACATAGCCTTAAAGCAATTTTCCAGATGAACAGAATGAGAAATACTGTCATTTCTTATAATATAAAAATATAATGGTTTTGCAAGATAGTATATCTTCTCTGCCTCATAAAATAGCTTATTTATGATCGAGTAATCTTCCATCAAAGAAATATCTCTTGGAAACTTAAGCTCAGTAAACAAACATTTCTTAAAAACACGAGTAGGAAGATAACTCAGCACTTTTTCATCAATAGTTAAATCCGCTATATACGCTGCTTTATTCAGGATGCGGGATTTTCCACCATAAGGCATCATTTTAGGCTTATCATTTTCAACACGAAAATAATCAAAGCACACTATGTCATAGTCTTCCAAAACTATTTCCTTGATTGCTGAATACCAATTGTCAGCAACATAATCGTCAGAATCAACCCAAGCAATGTATTTACCACTGGCATTTTCTATGCCAAGATTGCGTGCGCTGCTCACACCACCATTAGGCTTATGAAAGACCTTTACGTTATCATAATTAGCAGCAAATTCATCGCATATTACTTCGCTTCCATCTGTACTACCATCATCAACGCAGATGATTTCAGCATCAGTATCAAGTTGGCTTACAATTGACGAAATGCATTTATTTAAATACAGTTTTGAATTATATATGGGGATTATGATTGATAAGAGCATTAGTTCACCTCCGATTAGAGTATCAGTATCAGTATCAGTATCAGTATAACTATTAATTCATTTTTATTTATTTGTATACTCTCTAGCATCCTTCAAAAAACTCCATGCTATCACCAAAATAACAATGCCTATTGGAAATGCAGCAATTATACTCACACTCTGTAAATTGCTCATTGAGCTTTCTGCGAACAATAATGCTATGGGTAATAAAATAAGTAGCACACACCACATCAGTTGAATACACTTATGGGGCATTTCATTTTCAGCTAACTTATGATAGCTATAGCAGGAAGCCGTTAAAGCGATGGAATCAAATGATGTAGCATAACTAACAAGTTTTTGAGCTTGGTTATTAGCCCCATACAACTCCCAAACATGGGCATTGTATAAATTTACATACTGAACCGTATTAAACACTTCATCACTTCCAAATACTAATATGTCTAATACAGGACTATAATTATGTGATAACTTCAAAACACTCATATAGTTATTTTAAATTTTACACTTCATATTATTTATTAATAAAATTAATTTGCTTTTTTAAATTTAATTTCATAATGTTTTTCTGAAAGCGCCATATATATATTAGGAAAGGAAGATCGTAACATATCTTTAAAGCCTTCCTTAGATAATCCTTAAGATTCTACTCTAAATCAAAAAATTCAACTAAATGTCCTAAGCTTTCTATTGTTCTTTTTAAAGCATAAGTTCTAAGTAGAGTTCTATTGTTTATGACTCTTTGCATTGACATTATACTTATTTTTATGATACACCTCTATGATTATTATACACTGTTTTTATCATATATATCTTTTGCTTTTTTGTAAATATTTAAATTTAATGCTATTAAAACATATGCAAGTAACTGTTTTTCTGAATTGTATTTATTGTTAATAATGCTAATAATATTTTTCCTAATTCTTGATTGTATTTGATATGCATCATTTATATGCTCTCTATAATCTACGCATCCTAATAACATATCTAAGGCACACCTATGCGCCCACCAATATCTGTAATTAACTGATTCTGATACTTTTCTATAATCTCTATAAATTATAGAACGACTTTTTTCATAAATATTAATCACATCAAAGATAGATGATTTATATTTTTTTCTATGTGTTATCGATCCATCACGTTGAACATATTTGTAAAACGGATTAGAAATTCTTCCATAACGAGAAACTCTATTAATCCAAGATAGAACAATTTCATCATCTTCAAATATGGTATTCAATTTGAAATATAACTTGCTAAAAATTTTTCTTTTAAATAACTTATTACAAACTGTTGTCGTAGAACCATCATAGGACTTAGCATATACGTCTTCTATAATATCTTCTTTATCAGTTAAAATATAGGAATCAAATTTTTTACTAGTTACTTCTTTTTCTCCAAAAACGCTACTTGTACCGCACATCACAACGTCTAATTGATTATCTAACATATAACGTAACATATGTTCATACATATTAGAATCTATATAATCATCACTGTCAACAAATCCTATATACTCTCCTTTCATTATTTTTAGTCCACTATTACGAGCATCACTTAAGCCACCATTCTTCTTATGAATTACTATTATTCTATTATCGTTAATAGCTAACTCATCGCAAATCTCTCCAGATCTGTCTGTAGATCCATCATCGACCAATATTATTTCTAAATTTGAATAACTTTGATTTTTTATTGAATCGACACATTTGTTTATATAATTTTCAACATTATATACTGGTACAATTATACTAATTAATGGCTTTTGTGTCATTGATTGTTCCTTTCTGACGATACTATGTACGCTCTATATGACTTTTCCGTATCAAAAATAACATTTCCATGATATGATGGTTCTTTTACAGGTGTCATATAATCACCAAAAGTCTTACTTAAAACTAAATCATACCCTACCGGACATGACGCTTTTAGATACTCGAAATCTAACTCTACTGTTTCGTTAAACCATTCGCGTTTCCAGATGCATTTGTCATGGTAGTCAAAAGATATCTCTCCTATATCTAAATACTTTTCATTATTATACTTTACTATGATTTTTTCAAACCAATTAAAGTATGTATGATAATCTATAAACCAGAAAATCGGTTTAGCTAAATAATGTGCTATAATCTTAAGTATGCTTTCATTTACCTTGGGATTTATCATAACAGCAGCATACCCTATACCATTAATTAAATATGTCAATCTCGAATGAATGAACCTTTTTACTCTATTATTAGGTGCAGCATCAAGAGGAAAAATATCAATAAAAATTCCTTGATTGAATTCTAGTCCTTTTTCATGCTCAACTATTGCTGTAGTTTCTGAGTTCCTAATCTGTATATGTGGTCTATAATAATTTTTATCAGTATCCACAGTTTGAAAAAAAAACTTACCAGTAAATTCTTTGGGACCTATTTCTATTAACTTCTCATAATCCTCTCGTAACATATCAATGTCAATATCGTCATCCCAAGGAATAAATCCTTTATGCCTAATACATCCTAATAATGTGCCACCAGCTAGAAAATATTTCAAATTGTATTTTTTGCAAACTGCAATTAATTTCTCTAAAATATCCAGTTCACTTAACCAAACTTTTTTCATATTTTCGTCAACATAGTATCCATCTATTTCCTCGCCTTTTAAAAATCTCTGCTTATCCATACATTCACCTCAAAATCAAAAAGCTTGTATTCCACTTTGTTCATTATATCTACTTATAACCATGCATTCACTAAACATTTCATCTCTTGTTAAAATAATATTGTCCAACCTTCCATCTTGAATACTTCTTACAAACTCAACAAGCTCGTAGCGCAAACCTTCTCCCTCAAATTTATAAAAATATTTTGTATTTTTGTTTATATCTTCATACCTAACTTCAAAGTAATCTGTCTTCCACCAAGGTGCAGGAACGTAAATATAACCCTTTGTACCGGTTATAACCAAATTGCCTTCAGCTTTTGCATTAATTGCAACTGTAGCATTAGCAATTGCTCCATCAAATATAAAATCTATTTTCGAAAAAACATCTACACCATTTTCATAATGGGAAGCAAATTTTATATCTTTATACTTTGTTCCCAATAATTTAAAAATTACTAACAAAGGATATGCTGCTAATGATTCTACACTGCCACCGGCTATTCTTATCTGCTCTTGCAGGTGTTCTCCTAAAATCTGTGTAAACCTAGCCTCTACATTAAGAATGTTACCTATAACACCACTTTTTGCTAAAGAAATCAGTTTACCGAACGCCGGACAATAAGCGGTCTTCAATCCTTCCATTAACACAAGTTTTTTTGAACTTGCAATATCAAGCAATTCTTTAGCTTGTTCAACATTTTTACAAAATGGGAATTCAGTAAGTACGTGTTTTCCTGCCAACAACGCTTTTTTCATAAAAGCAAAGCGGTCTTTTAAAGGTAGATTAATATATACAGCATCAACTTCTTCGAATAATGATACAATATCAATAAACCGTTTTAATTCGCTTTTAGGCTTTGCTTTATTATTGCAGTAAATACCTGCTATCTCCATACCACTAACATAATTAAATTCATCTAAAAAGCGTTTTAAGATATCTTCATTACCAATAATTCCTAATTTTATATTGTGAGAGTTTCTAATCTGAGTACTGGAAATACCTTGTGTCCTATCAAGATAAACCACTTTACAATATTCAGACAAGTAATCAAAATGACCTATCCAGTCTGAGCCCACTGTGAAAATATCTACTCCATATTTTTTTATATCATCTATTTTTTGACCAAAATACTCCTCAATGATAATTTCATCAGCAAATCCTGTTTTTTCAACATTTTTTACTCTTGCCATTAAGGAATCATGAACATTAAATTTACCTCTGCACTTATCAAAATAATCGGAGGTAACAGCAACAATTAGGTAATCACCTAAAGCCTTTGCCCTTTGCAACAATTTGTAATGACCTTCATGAAAAAGGTCAAAAGTTCCATATGTGATTACCTTTGTCATTGTTATAAACACCTCTTACTTTAAACTTCTCAATACTTTGCTTATTGCGCAAATAAGAATATCATTGTCCTCTAACTTCGTATCACCTATATGGGCTACGCGCAAAACTCGTTCCTTCATAGCTCCGCCAGTTGGGTTAACTGTTATTTCATACTCATCTTTTAATGCTTTAAATACTTTACTTGCTACATCTCTATCAAAAATAATAGGAGTTATAGCATTGCTTAACGCGTATTTAGGTACAGAAATACCTTTGATCTTAACAACCTTATTTCTAAAATCTTTAGCTACATTATCAATGTACGCCAAATGATTTTCTAAACCTTTTTCTTTTATCATAGCCAATGCCTTATACATCTGCAAGCAAATGCCAACGCAAGGAGTAAATGGTGTTTGTCCTCGCTTAAAATTTTCTAGATAGTCTTTAAAATCAAAGTACATGGAACGTACTTGATTTTTGCTTACTCGTTCATTAATCATTTTTTCACTTAAAACAACTATTGACAAACCAGGTGCTATACATAAACCTTTTTGAGAACTAATAATAGTAGCATCGATGCCATATTTTTTCATATCATATTGATCGCATAAGAATGAACTTATTGCATCCACAATTAATAACAAATTGTGTTTCTTGCAAAATTTCGAAATAATTTCTATGTCATATAGTTGACCTGTGGAAGTTTCATCAATATTTACCAGAAGTGCCGTATACTCTTCCATAAATAAATTTCTGAAATGTTTTTCAGTTAACTGTTCGCCAAAATCCAAAACTATATCAGTATGCTTAATTCCATAAACATTACACAAATCAGAAAAACGATGTCCAAAAGTACCACCGTTAATTACTATTACCTTATCTTTACATGTCAAGCAATTCATTACCGTTGCTTCCAACGCACCTGTTCCCGACGCTGTAAGATAAATTGATTTTGCTTCCTCTCCTGCATTCATAAAACCACGTAACATCTCGTCAGCTTCTAACATTAACTTAGAAAAATCTTCTGTTCTAAAATAAGGAACCTGCTGACCACCAACAGCCTTGATTTCTTCATTCATTTCCACTGGTCCTACTGTAAATAATTTCATCTTTACCCCTTAACCTTTCTCATCAAAAACTTCCAGCCTTTATCAAGCCAATTAATCTTCTCTAAAAAAACAACATCTGCTTCCGCAACCTTCAGTTGTTTCTTTTCTAACCACACGTTAAAAAGCCTTTCACTCAAAAAGCCAAATACCCTAGCTTCATACTGATTATAACTGCTGATATCGATCCTCTTCTCCAATTCGAAAAGAATATCAAAAAGCCATTCACAATACTCGTCAAAGAGCTCCTTCTTCATGGCAAACATATTCAAAATATGCAGCTTAGTCCTGCCCATCACCTTGGCAAAAGCATCGCTATACTCCGGATAGCGCTCAGCAATTATCCGTTCCACCTCGTCTAAATCGCGCTTATTATGCGCATGCTCATATTGGCTGCGCACAGTTTCAATATAATAATTACGCTTTTTAGGCAAAATAACATCATAGCTCTGCAGCAACTTTTCATAATCCGCCTTATGGAAAATCGCTGCTTTTTTAGCATCTAAATCACTTCCATGATGAGAATTGGCAAAATATCTGCGATAATGGCACAAGCCAATATAATCACACTGTAAATTCTTCCAAGCCCAATAAAGGCCTGTCAACTCGCAGTAATTAGCATTTTTAAGCGAAATATTATCACCGGTATTATCACCGTTAAAGCCTAAATCCTGTTTTCCTTCCCTGCCTACATGCACTGGCATGTAAACATCATCTTCAGGCATCCAATATGCCTTATGTGTTGCAACTAAGATTTTAATATCCATTAATTATTAGCAGCTCCTTAAACGTTGTATAGTTTTAGTCGGTTGAAAAACAAAATTAAGGCAATAAATCCTGGTGCAAATTTTAGCAATAACCACAGGAATAAGCACACCTAAAATAGTTCCGACAATCATATATAAAAACAAACTTTTTATACCTGCAACCTTAAATACCAGCCTCAATCCTGCAGTAACAAAGCAGTGAATTACATAAATCTGTAAAGTGTTCTCCCCCATTACCCTCAACAAACAATTAACTTCTGTTTTTGATATTAAATAAAAACAAATAGCTGACACTAAATTTGCTACTACAAATATTCTTATTGCATTTAGTGGCATATTTATCGTAATATGGTTTAAATACACATAACAGTTAACCGCCAAAAGTACAAGAGCAGCAAATACATGCTTTCTTTTCAGCTCCAAATAAAGCTTTGTTTGTGCTATGTGCCCCCCCACTACAAAAAAGTACGCATAGTATAGAACTTGGTTGATAACGTCGACATTCATATTTAACATCTTGTCTGTAACTGCAATAAATCCACACAGTGTAACTACTTTAAAACTTACTTTTTTTATATCTAAAAGAGAAAATATCAGATAAAATATTGTAAGCACATACAAGTACCACATGGGAGCAATTGGATGATAAAACATACCGATTAAATCTTCAAAGCCTACCTGCCTGTTGACTTTTGAGCCAAGCAAAAATTTCACCAGCCATGTCAGGAAATCCCAAATTACATATACGATTACAAAATCAAATACCTTAGTTCTATACCTATCATAGCTTTTGCTCAGCCAAAAAACAAAACCGCTGACTATAAAAAACAAAGGCATATGAAAAGAATAAATTGCATCATAAAGCGCTTGCAATTCAAATTTATACTGACTATACATTCCTGCAGATAATATCCCATCAGCGCAATGTCCTATGACGACAGTCAATATCGCAAATCCCTTTAAGGCATCTATCCACTCAATTCTGTTATTCAATTTAGTACAATTCCCTTTCCGCCAATTTCAACGCACTATCAATTACAGCATCCATATCATAATACTTATACTCGCCTAAGCGACCGCCAAAAATAACCTTTACTTCCGCATCGGCAAGTTCCTTATACTCTGCATACAGCTTACCGTTCTTCTCATCATTGACAGGATAATAAGGCTCATCTCCCGGCTTCCATTCACTGCTGTATTCACGGCTGATAACCGTTTTCGGCAAATCATTACCTTCTGCATCTTTACCGAACTCAAACCATTTGTGCTCGATAATGCGTGTCCAATGTGTTTCCCTATCCGTGTAATTAACTGCAGCATTGCCTTGGAAGTTAGGTATATCCAACACTTCATTTTCAAAACGCACACTGCGATATTCCAGGTTACCCAGCTTATAATCAAAGTAAGCATCAATCGGACCGGTATAGACAACCTTATCTGCCCAAGCATCAAGTTCAGCTTTATTTTGCAGGTAATCAACACCCAAGCGCACCTCTATACCATCCAGCATATTTGCTACCATCTTTGTATAACCGCCAACAGGAATACCTTGGTATAAAGCATTAAAATAGTTATTATCAAATGTCAGACGCACAGGCAAGCGCTTGATAATAAACGCAGGCAATTCCGTGCAAGGTCTGCCCCATTGTTTTTCCGTATATCCTTTAATCAGTTTTTCGTAAATATCTGTACCGACAAGAGAAATCGCCTGTTCTTCCAGATTCTTCGGTTCCGCAATACCAGCTTCCTGCTTCTGTGCTTCAATCTTCGCAGCAGCCTCTTCAGGTGTTACCACGCCCCACATTTTATTAAACGTATACATGTTAAAAGGCAAACTGTACAGCTCGCCACGATAATTAGCTACAGGGGAATTTGTAAAACGGTTGAATTCAGCAAACTTGGTAACATAATCCCACACATGCTTTAAATTAGTATGGAAAATATGCGCACCATATATATGTACATTAATACCCTCTATTTCTTTTGTATAAACGTTGCCGGCAATGTTAGGGCGCTTGTCTATCACAAGCACTTTTTTGCCTTTTTCCTTTGCTTGATGTGCAAAAACAGCACCAAACAAGCCACTGCCAACTACCAGATAATCATACTTCATCAATACGCACCCTTTCTCATCGCCACAACAGCAAAAGTCTTAAACAGCATCACAATATCAATCCACACGCTCCAATTGCGCACATACCAGCTGTCAAGCAGCACGCGCTCGCGATATTCGATATCACTGCGTCCGCTCACCTGCCACATGCCGGTAATACCGGGCTTCACCATCAGGTAATCGCCCACATATTCGCCGTAACGCTCCAGCTCCTCCTGAATAATAGGCCTTGGTCCGACAAGGCTCATTTCACCCTTCAGCACGTTAAAAATCTGCGGCAGCTCATCAAGGCTGGTTTTGCGCAGGAAAGCACCGCTTTTTGTAATACGCGGGTCATTTTTAAGCTTAAAATCACGTTCCCATTCTTCACGCGCCGCAGGATCATTAGCCAAAAGCTCTGCCAGCTTTTCTTTGGCATCCACACACATACTGCGGAATTTGTAGCAAGGAAACGGCTTGCCGTCCTTACCGATACGAATATGCTTAAAAATTACGGGGCCGGGGCTGTCCTTATAAATCCAAACAGCGATAAACAGCAAAATCGGTGAAATCGCAACTGTACCGATAATTGTCAGCGTATAGTCAAATACAGTTTTCAGCATTCTGTTAAACGGTCTTGCCAAATTATTCTTCAAGCGCAGCACTACAAGCTTCTCATTAAACAGGCTCTCAATTTCCAAACCGCCAGTCGGAATACCAACGAAGTTAGGAATCACGCCGATGTTTTCCACTAAAGGCTGAATTCGGTAAATCAGCAAACCCAAAGCCTCATCCCGCAAGCCCGGAGCAGCAATAAATACGCGCTTCACACCGGTTTTGGCAATAACCTTTTCGGCATCAGCAAAGCCTCCCAATACCGGATACCGATCCAAAATACCATGCTGTACCTTGTTATCCTCTAACAGGCCGACAATCTTATAACCCATGCCAACGTCACTGCTAATTGCCTGCGCAAGCAGCTCTGCCGTTTTGCCGGCGCCTATAATCAGCACCGGAATCTGCAGCAGCTGTTTTTTTATCAGGTACTTCTTAGTTGCATAACGCAGGACAGCAATAAACAGGAAAACCAAAACTGCAAAAAGCAATACAAAAAGCCTGCTGGTTCTTGCCGCAATTTGCGCTACATAAAGCACAAATACTAATGCTGCTGTACCATACAAGCAGGAATGAAAGATTTGCTCAACCTCTTTGTAAAATGGCATCCGTCGGCTATAAAGCTGGCGCATATTAAAAAATACCATATAAAGAACGGGGAATACTACCCAGAAATTCAACCAGGAAATATGCAAACTTGTTGCGTTAAAGAAAAAATTGCGCAAAAAAACTGCGCTCTGCTCAGCTGCCACAATCGCCAGATAATCCAGCAATACAAATAAAAAAATTAAAACGATTTTTTGGTTATTCTTATACACATCCATACTCCCTTTACAAGTAATAGTTTTACAATAATTATCAAACGGGTTTTTATTGTATTATATTATTGCTATTTTATCTTGTCTTGTAATTCATTTAATCCTTGATTATCTATATAAAATTATACACCTGTCCTACGAATCTAGTCAACATAAGATAAGAGACCGCGTCAGTTTACTGTAGGAATCAAAAGGACAGACTCCACCAATTTTGTCTTACTAATTAAGTTATTCGAGCTTGGCATACCATTCAAGGGCCGCCAAGCATTCTCAAAGTCTAACTTGGTGTTGGAACCACATCTTTTTAATGGTCTGGGAGCTTACTCCACACTGAATTCCATCAAAATATTTACCATAGGGTCTGCGAGCTTTATTTTCAAAAGCAATCATTTGTTGTGGTGTAAAGCAAATCTCATCTTCTTCGATTTCAATAGGCTTCTTTTGGAATCTAACAAGATCTATCATCTTTCCGCCGTTCAAGCTGTATGCTCTAAGCCTTGCCATTGCATCAGCACCTACCAAACTCCACGCCATTGGCCTACTACTCATTCTAGCGCTCAATACATGGCTCACATGCCCTTCTGCGCTGCATGCCACCAGTCCTTTGGCCCTACTTAATCTAGCTTGGGCAGCTTTGAAATTATTCAGAAGATAATCTAGACCATCCAATAGCCTCTTCTCATCCGCTTTGGTATCCGTTCCTTCTGCTATTTTCTTTACTAATTTCTGCAATTCTTTTGGTTTTCCTGCTGCAATCAGAGAACAAATTCTACTTCTTGCGTCTCCTGCTGCTCCTTTAAGGCATGCTGTCATCCTAAACAGGGTTTGGTTAAGATGAAAACCATCCAAAACATATTTAGACTTATCTAGGTGTGACAAGGCTGTTTTTATCCACATACCTCCATCCGCATTTATATAAATTCTTTTTATCTTATCTAAATCATAATGTTGTTCAATATATCTATATACTTGTACCCATAACCTTTTATTCTCCTTGCCTGAATATAGGCCACAGAAGTAGTGTGGATTTACTAATCTCCTGCGTTTACTTCCAGGATATTCAGACTCTATGCCTTCGTAGACATATACCATTTTGGTAATTGTAGAATGAAATTCTCCTGCCTTCTGTAATGCAATATGGTCCTCGTCAGCATCTACATAAAGGTATTTTACTACCTTTTTCTCCCCGCTATATTTCTCTTTGGGGAAATGCAACTCATGGACTATGTCCATAACGGCCTGTTTGCTCACCATATCCAGAATGCTGGCGTTTTCACCTGCTTTCCGGTAAGAGGTCTGAGAAGCTTCTTTAAGGATACATGCCTTGGCGTCCTCACTAATACGTTCATGGCTCTCTATCTTTAGATATTTATCTAAAAGATACTCGCTCTTGCCAGTTGCCTTATGTTTAAATAGAGTTTTATGAAATATAATTGGTCCCATGGAAGTAAGTAGCTGCTTCAAGTCAGTACGAACTACATGCCATTTCTGCTTTCTTGCTTCACTTTCTACGAGGAATTGGTTGCAATCCTCCAACGTCTCAGAAATAATATCCAGACCAAACTTCAGAACTTCTTGTTGAACATCGTTAACAAAGCTAGCTATGTCTTCCGGATGGGAAATAAATTTTTCAATAGCTTTTTGCAAATTATAAATGCCAAATGCGACAAAACGTTGTATACTAGTATGCAAAGAGAACACCTCCATTGTGTATTTGTTTTTGTTTGGTCACTTAATCATAACACAATTTGGTGTTCTCTTTTATTTTTATTTCCCGTTTTTCCTACAAAAACTTTACGCTAGCAATATGTACAAACGCAAAAATCCCTTAGCTATGAGTTTTATACCCACAGCTAAGGGATTATTTTTGCTATTGTAATGTATCAGAAATTATTCGAGCTCGGTAAGATAGAATCTTTACTAAACAATTTTGTTTAGTAAAGCTGTTCTTGGATGTTCACTTTTCCATGGGATTGCTGTGGTAGATGCGGCTTTCTGATCTTTTAGTATCAGGATAGTATCACACAACCAGCGGAATCTCTGTGAGTATTATAACGTACTATCTTCTGTTTTTCAATCTGTTTTCGTATTTTGTTACTTTTTATCCTATATCAAGCTTTTCAACATCTGCTTTTATGACCAAGCTCTTTACGCTTAATAACTATGGCATTCAACCAGCGGTCATTTTCTCTTCCCGGTCTGACATCAGTTGAGATATATTTTTCCTTTAAAACCAGCTCTGGAATATCTGCAATCAAAGTTTCAAAAGATTTATCATCAAGATCTGTAAAGAATCTGCCATTCCGTTCTCCTGAAAAGTCGCCGTATTTAAATGATGCATACAAGACACCCCCACCTTTGAGTGCCCTTGTAATCTTTTTCAACACATCCGGAAGTCTGTCTTTCTCAACGTGCAGTAAAGAAGCACAAGCCCATACTCCATCAAAGTCATTGTCAAAATTCAGGTCTTGGAAATACATATGTTTTACTTCCAAGCCCGTAAGTTCACTGGCTTTTTTGCATAGTTCTTCTGAGCCATCAATGGCAGTTACTTTAAATCCGTTCTCAAGAAAATGCTTGCTGTCCCTTCCGGAGCCACAACCACAATCCAAAATATGAGCACCATCACCTAAGTACTTTTCAAATAGATAGTACTGGTCGCTCATGTCAGCATTCACAGTTGATTCGTAAAATTCTTCTGCTTTTGAATTATAATATTCAATGGTTTTCTGCTCTGCGGAGGTGTTCTGATTTTTATTTGTATTGTCCACAAGTCCTCCTAAAATGTTGCCGGAGCCACCTCTGGTGTTTCCCATCTATGAACGAGCGCATCAATTGCCCTCTGATCAACGGATGCCAAGAATGCTCTTCTTTCTTGCTCCGTTGCGCCTGTCTGCCTAATGATGGTTTCCCTCAAAGGATGGTGGCTGCTAATGAGAAATTCATTTCGTTTATGTAGCCTAGTTAAGTATTTAGTCGCTGGAACTCTTGCAAATTTGCCACCCTCACCTCTATTGCAGGCAGGGCATGTCAGCACAAGATTCCAAACACCGTCTAGATTGATATCTGGGAACAAGTGCTGCAATGTATGTGGGAAGAAGTGGTCTACATCACACGTATTCGTATCATCGCCGCTAACGGTAATATCATCGAAACAGTAAAAACACTTTCCCTTTTGATATCCGTTCAAGGCTCCGCGGGCTGAAGTAACATCCTTCCTCTTAAAATTGCTGTCCACGAAGAAAATTTTAGACTCTTCATCGTATCGAACATTAAGAAGATTACGCGAAATGTTTAGCTCCCAAGCTGTCTCTACAAGATTCCATCTGGATTCTGTTTCAAGAGCAAAGTTGTCAGCAAATGGAGTTTCCTGTAGCTTATATATCTCATCGGTAAGAATAATTCTCTTCTTTCCGTTCGCATAGTCTTTTTTATAGAATTCAACTGGAATATTTCCGCGATTCACAACATGGAATGCGTCAATTACATTGTTGAACCCTTTAGCAACAGTTATATCAATTAGCTTTTGATGAGAAATCAAGCCATCATTATATTGCTTGCACGCATCCAGAAACTGGCTTTTCTGGCTCGTAGCCTGCTTCGGGGAATTTTCTATATGTTGGCATAAATATTTTGAAAATGGAACTGCCAATTCATCCAACGTAATTATTGTTTTTCCAGTGGGAGCCAATTCAAGAAGTGACTCTGCAAGTGCAAACTTATAGGATGCAACATTTCGACCAAACAGGATAATTGACCTCCAGTATGACTCCAATGACGGATATTGCTCCTTGAATACCTCAATCCCATCAGCCATATCTGTTCCACCTCCTATACTTTATATAGACTCGTATTATCTCTCAAAACATAATATATCACATCATGATTGTACTTTTCAATCGTTAAGTTTTTCTTAATAGTTGCCCTGCCTCAGCCGAACCATCCGAAAATCCCGGATAGTTGCCCCTATATGCACAAAGCCCCCGCCAGCTCAAACTGACGGGGAGTTCTGTTCGTTTTGGATTGAATGCAGCCGGAGGAAATTATTCGAACTCAATAGTAGCAGGCGGTTTAGTGGTATAGTCAAAGAGTAC
>ERZ780178.948-NODE-948-length-19806-cov-9.271328_pt1 | contig 19806 bp, 15 predicted proteins | sample MGYA00511018_ERZ780178 | MGnify/ENA primary metagenome ERZ780178 (study PRJEB29588, sample SAMEA2151439) | human gut metagenome | biome: human gut; feature: human-associated habitat; material: faeces | place: Denmark | collected 2008/2010 ...
AGTAGATGCTCAAAACCTGCTGCTGCCGCGGGTTAAAAACCCGCCCCCCAATTAGCCCTCCAATTAGGCCGACAAATTGCAGTTTATCTAATTTTAGTATAACTTTTTGTAGAAGACTTTTTCCCCTGCGTTCTGGCAGCTGGGGCAAACGCATCTAACTCTGTTGAGAAAATCTGCGTCAGTTAGTGGCTGGCTTTTGTCCTCTTGTTGAGGTAAAGATCATGGAACACGTATCCTCTTGGTCAGTTTTAAATCTCTCTCAAGTATAGCTTGAAAAGGCGGGATTCCACATTAAAATAAAGCTTGTAAAGACTATATTTGCTTATGAATTTAATTTTTACCCTCTCGTTTTAATTCGTTATCAATACGAAAGAGCGTGTAAACTTCTATAAACACGGCGATGAGCAGTGCAATCTTCCATTCTCCCCCACGGAAGGGGCGTAACTGAAGGTGTTCCATAATCATCATCGCTGCGGTAACGATAAAGAGCAGTACTCCTATCACTTGCTGACGGCGCAGTCGGCGTATAATTAGGTTGCGCCCCTCGTAGCGGTCGAGCATTTGAGCAGGTGTAAAGAGCAAGGCACCTATGGCAAAGATGTAAGGTGCGATGTTGGGTAGGAACAAGGGGAGTATGGCACCGACTACGAGCAGAATGCCACCTATATATAATGCGTATTGTTTCATCATGGGGTAGGAGTGTTATTGTCTTTGTTCTCGTTTTCGATTACGTAAACGTCCTCGTTGGCCGTCTTCATATAGAGGTTGACGCGAGCCACACGTTCTACGGCCTCGGGGTTGTGTTCAAGGTCGTTCAGCTCACGAGAATCGGCGTTGTATAAGTCCTCGTAGTTCTTAATTTCCTCGCGCAGTTGTTCGTTTTGCCTATGAATTTCATAACGATGCCAGAAGCTATTTGGGTCGACAAAACCCACTACAATGACAAAAAAAAGTATGGTCCACAAGTACTTCTTGTGAAGCAATTTTATGCAGAAGCTCTTTACTTTCGACATAGGGAATGATTTTTATCTATTTTGTTGTTTGCAAATTTAGATATAAAACCGTGGTTTTCTTCGCCTGTGGAAGAAAAAATAACTATTGGGTGTTATTTTATTTGCGAGTTGACTTATAGACACAAAAAAAGGGCTTCCGCCCTTTCTCATCTTTTTAAGTGGTGCGAGGCACATTATTTGCCACGCCCACTGGCTCATGTGAGCCATCCATCTAACAGTTACCTTTCTACAAATCTTTTTTACCTATTCTTTGTTTACCTAAATCTAATCTTTTTTACCTTGCGCTCCTTCACAGGAGGGCTGATGGACTAATACTTTTTTGTAAACTCAAACGTGATGTACGTTTGTTCTTGTTTACGTGTGCAAAGGTACGGGCTTTGTGTACAGTGTGCAAGTAATCACCTGAAATTTTGCTATTCTTTAGCATTGTTTGTAAGTTAACTACTTATTTTGCTATCTGATATAGCTAAAAATGAGCGTTTTGTACATGTTGCTATAAAAAAACACCCCAATCGCCTTGAAACTATTTATTGGAGCGATTGGGGGCGCATTGAATTATTTACTTGTACGCTTCATATAGCGAATGCCTTCAGCAAGGTGGCGCATTAGGGGTAGAAAGTGGCAATATCCCTTCTTGGTGCTATTCATCGCAAAGCAGAGGCACGACCACCAAGCACGATTGCCATGCTTGTAGTAGTCGATTGCGCCATGACTGCGTTGCACGCCAGCGTCAACGTATACCAATGATTTCTTGAGCATGGTACTTGTTTCGACTATCTTTTCGGGGTAGTAGTGTATATTCAATCCCATGCGCAAGGCATCTTCCAACCACACCTCCTCTTCTCCGCAGGTGAGGAATTGAGTGCCTAAGCCAAAGCGTTCGTCAAATCGAATGCGCCCTTGCACGCTTTTGCGTCGGCAGGCCATTTCAAGTGCCGAAATGGTATATTGTGCGGGCATGGCCAATACTTTAAAGTCGTTAGTGGGGTAGTCTTTGAGTGGCTTCCCCGTGTAAGTTGTAGCACAGAAGAAGGCTACGTCAAGGTCGGCATTGTCTTCAAAGTGTTTCAACACCGTTTGAGGCGTTTCGGGCAGGAGGTGCGCATCGTCATCGGCATACATTACAATGTCTGATGTAGCCTTGTCGAGTGCCAAGTTGCGGTTAGCCGAAAGTCCTTTACTCTTGTAGGTGTAAATTGAAACGTCAGAGCGAGAGCCTAATACTCTGGGTATGAGATCAAGATAACGTTCGTCGGTATATTGGTACGATACAATATAATGAACGCCTTCTTGTGGTGGAAGTAGTACGTCTTGTACGCGTACGACACCTTTATTGAGTGAGCAAATGAGAATGTCGAGTGTCATGTTAGAGAAAAGGTTTTTTTTTGTGTGTAAGTGTTTTTTATCCTATCACTTCGTTCATCGTGATGTCATGTGCTTCAGTGGGGATAGCCTCCAATAATTGGTGAGGCAAGCAAATGCCTATTTTATAAGTCGACATGATGTAGGGCTGTGATAGGAAGCGGTCGTAAAAGCCTTTGCCTCGTCCTAAGCGATGGCCTTCTTTGTCGAAAGCCATGCCAGGAACGATGATAAGGTCTATTTCGTCCAACTTATCGAAAGTCAATCCTGTGGGTTCGCTGATGCCAAAGGCTCCAGTCTTCATCTCCTCTTCGGAGGTAAAAAGGCGGAGCATGATGTCATCTCCCTTAACCACGGGGAGTACAATGCGCTTAGTCTTAGCCCATTTCCTAATGAAAGCGTGCGTGTTCACCTCGTCAGGTAATGAGGAAAAAAGCATTACCGTCTGTGTCGCTTTAAAGCGAGGGTGGTTAGCCAGTCGTGATAAGACGAAGGCAGACTGTGCCTCTCTTTCGGCTTCCGATAAGCACTTGTTGCGTTGCTTTATGACCAAGCGAACGTCCACTTTCGATAGCATAGGGCCAAGATGTTGTTATAGTCAGCGTTTGTATTGCCAATATAAGGTAGATAAGGAATTGTGTTACTTTGTAAGGCAAAGGGAAGCGTCAGACCACTGCGTTTGGTAAGCCATGTGCATAGGGTAGTGGGTTGTACGGTCCATTGCCAGTCCCATGTCGTTGGGGGGGCTGGTTTGTAACCCGCGGTTAGTGCAAATGGGGTATATTCCTTTGTGGTTAATGCATAATAATTGTTGTGCATTTTCGTAAAGAGCATAGCCTGTTGCTTTCCAACTGTTGGTACAGACTTGTTAGCTGCGAGTAAGGCGATGGCTTGCATTACGGCCTTGTCCGTTTGGTTGGTATATTCAGTCGCTTCGCTATCGTCGAGTAGGTCGCCAATAATGGCCGAAGTAATGTAAGTGGTGAGCAGCTTGTGTGAGCGTTGAATCATTAGGTTGCGACGCTTTAGCCCTGCCTTTTCCGCATACGAAGCAAAGCCTTCAATTAAGTTCTTCTTCTTCACAACGGTCGTCACCTCCTTCATATTGTTACACTGACTGAGTTCGGTGCGATATTTGTCGACGAAGTCGTAGGCATATTGGAAGAGCAATCCGCCCAAATAAGCTTCTTTGAAGTACGATGTCATGCCCAATGTGTCGCGTGCGACAAAGATGTCGGGCACAATGCCACCACCACCGTAAACAGTGCGTCCTATGCGTGTCTTAAACTTTTCGCCCGATGTACGAATGCTATCAGCTGAGAAGTATTCACCATGTTCGGCGCGGAGTAGGAGATCAGCTTCGTAATCCTCCTCGTCGCCCGGTTTATAGGGCTTTTGTACGCAACGACCAGAGGGCGTATAGTAGCGAGCCGTCGTGAGGCGCAGCATAGAACCATCGGGAAACTCAATGGGCACCTGTACCAAACCCTTGCCGAAAGAGCGACGGCCGATGATGGTACCACGGTCGTTGTCTTGAATAGCACCAGCAAAGATTTCACTGGCTGAGGCAGAAGTCTCGTCCACCAACACGACTAAGGGAAGACTCTGATAAGCACCACGTCCGTCAGTGCGATATTCCTTTCGGGGCGACTTTCGTCCCTCGGTATAGACGATGAGAGAGTTCTTGGGCAAGAATTCATTCACCATTTGTACGGCCGTTTCCATGTAGCCGCCGGGGTTGCCACGGAGGTCGAGTATCAACTTGCTAAAGCCCATTGTCTGCAGTTTGGTAAGTGCAGCAATAAATTCGGCATACGTAGTGTCGCCAAAGCTGGAAACGCGAATGTAGCCTATCGTCGGGCTAGCCATGTAAGCAGCGTCAACCGTCTTAACGGGCACATCGCCGCGTGTAATGCTAAAGCTCAATAGCTTCTTCTGACCTGCGCGTTTGATGCCTAAACGTGCTATCGAACCTTTGGGGCCTTTAAGGCGTTTCATCGTCCCGTCGTTGCTAATCGTATCGCCTACGTAAGGCTTGCCGTCAATATTGATGATGCGGTCGCCAGCTTGAATGCCGACACTCTCCGAAGGGCCACCCTTTACTACCTTCACAACACGAATGGTATCTTTGTAAAGTGTAAACTGTACGCCAATGCCTGAGAAGCTACCCTTTAAGTCTTGCATCGACTCTTCCACCTTTGCTGCAGAGATGTAGGTAGAGTGGGGGTCCAGCTCTTTGAGTATTTGTGGCATGGCTTTTTCTACCAGGTCGGGAATGTTGATAGTGTCAACGTACTGGTCGTCGATGAGGTGGAAAAGATCAATAATCTTATTGCTTGAATTATTGATAATGCTCAGTCGATTGCCAGAGAAGTGGTTGGCAAAGAAACTGCCTAACATAATGCCCACCACAACTCCTATTGACACCAATAGTGGAACAAATCTGTTTTTATTATGTTTAATCATTTTATCCTTTACATGAATTGCTAAGGTGACGAGTTAACAAGTTGACGGGTTAACTTGTCAACTAAAGAAACTAGTCAACGTCCTCAATGTGTTCTACTTGAATGCCCGCTTCGGCTAATAGGTCAATGCCGTCGGTCAGTCGGTATGCACGTGCATAGACCACACGCTTGATTCCAGCCTGAATGATGAGTTTTGCACATTCAATGCAGGGCGCATCCGTTACGTAAAGCGTAGCGCCGTCAGAGTTATTACCCGAACGTGCTATCTTGGTAATGGCATTCGCTTCGGCGTGTAGCACGTAGGGTAGGGTAAGTCCGTTGCTGCCTTCGCAAATGTTGGTAAAGCCTGAGGGCGTGCCATTATAGCCGTCGCTGATAATCATTTTATCTTTAACGATGAGTGCCCCCACCTGTCGGCGTGTGCAATATGAATTTTCTGCCCAAATGCGTGCCATGCGCAAGTAGCGACGGTCGAGGAGTTCGGCTTTGGTCATATATGTATTATATTAATTATTTTTTGTTGCAGTTAGGTAGTTAGGGTAAGCCTTTCGTCTGCGATATATTTTGTTACATATACCGCGGGCCAAAGGCCTACCCCCAATCGCTGCTTTTATAGACTTTTTTTTAAATTAGTGCATCAGTTAAATGTTCTCGCATTCTCACGTTTGCACATTCTCACATTCTCACATTTGCACATTCTCACATTTGCACATTTACCGAATGCCGTCACGTTTGAGCAGTGCATCAATTGTAGGCTCTTGGCCACGGAAGCGCTTGTAGAGCGTCATGGGATTGTCAGTGCCACCTTGTGAGAGAACGTTCTGTCGGAAACTTTCTGCTACCTCTTGATTGAAAATGCCTTTTTCTTTGAACAATGAGAAAGCATCAGCATCGAGCACTTCGGCCCACTTGTAGCTATAGTACCCTGCGGCGTACCCGCCAGACATGATGTGGCCAAACTGTACCGTCATGCATGAGGTTGGTACAGGGCGGAGCAATTGTACACGTTTCCAAGCCTCGTCTTCGAATGCTTTAACGTCTCCCGTGAATGGGTCGCACAGCGTATAGAAAGCCATGTCGAGCAGTCCGAACGAAACCTGTCGCATACAAGCGTAAGCGGCTTGATAATTACGACACTTGCGAATGCGTTCAATGTAGCTTTTAGGCAAAGGTTCGCCCGTTTGGTAGTGTTGGGCAAATGTACCCAAAAAATCTGGTTCTGTTGCATAGTTCTCCATAAATTGTGAGGGGAGTTCAACAAAATCCCAAAATACGTTTGTTCCACTCAGTGCCGCATAATGAGTCATGGCAAAGATGCCATGCAAAGCGTGACCAAATTCGTGTAAGAACGTTTCGACTTCGCCCAGTGTCAAGAGTGCGGGCGTATCAGCTGTAGGTTTCGTAAAGTTTGTAGTGACGCTTACTACGGGGCGCAGCGAATTAGCAGCCGTTACGGCTGTGGTGGTAGGAGCGTCGCAGTGCTCCTCGCGATAGTTCGTCATCCACGCTCCGCCCTTTTTGCTCTCACGTGGGAAGAAGTCGAGCAGTAGAATAGCCAAGTAGCTGCCGTCCTTGTCGTATACGTCATAAGCTACAACGTCTTTGTGGTAAACGGGCAACAGTGTGTTCTCTTTAAACGTGATGCCGTAAAGTTTTGTGGCCAAGCCTAATACCCCCTTCTTCACCCTTGAAAGTTCAAAGTAAGGGCGCAGCATATCGGGGTCGTAGTCGTACAACTCCTGCTTCAACTTCTGGCTATAGTAAGAGAAGTCCCAAGGCTGCATCACGAAGTCAGTCCCTTCAGCGGCTTGTGCTCTAAGTTCCACCTCATTCACCTCTTCTTTCGCCTTAGGCAAGTAGCTATCGATTAAGTTGTTGAGCAGTTGGTATACGTTTTCAGCCTTCATCGCCATGCGGCGTCTCAATGCATAGTCAGCAAAGTTGGTGTAGCCCAATAGTTGTGCTACTTCGCGACGTAGGTTGACAATGCGGCTCACGATACCGAAGTTGTTGAACTCATTGTCCTTTGTGCATCGGCTATTGTAGGCACGATACATCTTCTCGCGCAACTCACGCTTATCGGCATACATCATAAATGGGCCGTAGCTCGGTGCGTGAAGTGTAAATACCCAACCCTCCTTGCCACGTGTTTCGGCCTCATGGTGTGCTGCTTGGCGATGAATGTCGGGAATGCCTTGTAAGTCGGCTTCGTCTGTCAGATGTAGTTCAAAAGCATTCGTCTCTTTGAGCAAGTTTTGCGAAAATTTCAGTGTGCATTCAGAGAGCTCGCGTGTGATGTCGCGAAACTTTGCTTTCTTCTCTTCGCTCAGTGTAGCTCCCGAACGTTCGAAACCCTCGTACGTCTTGTTCAGCAGCATGAGGTCTTCCCCTTGTAACGAGTCTCGTTCATGGTCGTACACCTGCTTAACGCGCTCAAATAGTTGAGGATTGAGCATGATGTTGTTACCGTGTTCCGACAAGGGGGCAGCCATGTCGTTCGCCAATTCGTCCAACTCATCGTCCGTCTCGGCGCTCAGTAGATTATACATAACAGCAGTGGCGCGTTCTAATGACTCTCCACTATTCGATAATGCTACAATCGTATTCTGAAAGTTAGGTGTTTCGGGGTTGTTGATAATCTGATCTATCTCAGTCGTCTCCTCCTCCATACCTTTCAGTATCAGAGGGCGAAGTTGTTGTGCGGCAGAAAGTTCTGTCTTGTCAAACGTGAATTGCTCAGGTTGAGCTACATATCTTGTCCACTCAGCGTCGGTGAGTAGTTGTGAAGCAATGAAGTTATTCATATAATAATGGTAGTGTGTATGTTATTTGAAGAGTGTAAAGTTTTATGGCAAAATCGAAAGAAACTCCTTGCTTGATCGGAAAAGAAAGCATAGGATACGAATAAGCAGACAAGCGATAATATCCGATATGTGAAAGATAATGCTTTGCTTTTTCTCTATCGAATATTACCAGCCCTCGTGATTGAAGTAACTGCACCAAATCACTTGGTGATGAGTACATTTTCGTAAATGAATTTTTTGTAGCCATACGTCTATAAAAAAAACGACCCGCACATTTGAGCATCGTTGAGAGGCTTGGCGGGTTCTCGTACTGCAAAGATATGAATAAGCATAGAAAATACAAATTATTTTAAATGAAAAATGGATAGCAGAGTCAATTTTAAAGAGTTAAAGAGTCGCCACAAAAGAAAGAAAAAGGGTTGGGGCGATAAAAGAACAGAGAATAGTGACAAAATAGACTTCATCATCTTTGTTACCTAACCGTAAGAGTTGATAGGATTATTATAAAAAAGAGGAATACCTATAATTGCTTCAAAAGAATATATTGCTGTTTCGCCACGCATTTTGGCAGTTTCGCATAAGGAGACGTTGTGTATAAAAACGAATGATTGTACTTTTGCAGCATAATAAAAAGTTTTAGGCAACTTGTCCTTGGATATAATTTAATCATAACACTATATGAAAAAGGTTTTATTATCATTATTCGCATTATGCTATTTTTCGGCAGTAATGGCATAACAGAAGACACGTAACCTGTCTGTAGAATTACTTGGTGCCCAAAATATTGTGGGCGTCAACTACGACAGTAGATTTGATGGAAACTCAGGTTTAGGCTACCGCGTAGGCATTGGCTATGGCTATGGAAACAATTCAGGTTTGTTCGACCAGAAAATCAATGGTGTTGGTGTCTCGTTGGAGCTAAACTATCTGCTCGGAAAGAAGAATAGCAAATTGGAGCTGGGTTTCGGTGCGAGTCTTGGTGTATATCAAGTAAAGGAAACATACGTAAAAGATACAGGGGGGTATCCAGATGGGGAGAATACAGACGAAACTTCCCCTAAAATTGATTTTTACACTTCATCAAAAACTCAATTCGGTTATTTCTTCTTCGGCGACATCGGCTACCGCTATCAGCGCCCCAACGGATTTATGTTTCGTGTTGGCGTATCGCCGTCGTTCAACTTTGGCGACAAGTACGGACTCAACAAGGCTGCTTTCTTTCCGTACATAGGCTTCGGTTGGTCGTTCTAAGCAGATTTCAAGTGGTTCTTTGAAATGTAATCTTGCTGTATCATGGTCTCATTTTAAATCGTTACCTTTGCCATATGTTACGTGCCTACAGATATAGAATCTATCCGTCAGATGAGTAGAAGGCTTTACTTGCAAAGACTTTCGGCTGCTGCCGCTTTGTCTATAATTGGGTGCTCAACCTGAAGATTACGGCATACAAGGAACGTAAGGAGAAAGATTAACAATAAGAAGAATTGAATATGATAAAAGATATAATGAATCACAACGCTGATGCAGTAACGGGACAGAAAGAAATGGAGGCACTGAAGAAGTACTTCCCTCAATGCTTCCATGCTGACGGCGAATTTGACATAGAGGCTTTCAAGGCTGCATTGCCTGGAGGAACTACCATTACTGACGAAACCAGCGGTTTCAACTGGCTGGGCAAAAACTACGCTCGTATGCTTACCAACATGGACTCTACCACACTTATCCGTCCTGACGAGGAGCATAATGCTAAGCCAGAGAACAAGGATAGCCAGAATGTATATATCAGTGGTGATAATCTGGATGCACTTCAGCATCTTGTAAAGTCGTATAGTGGCAAAGTGAAGGTGATTTATATCGACCCGCCATACAATACTGGCTCTGATGGCTTTGTGTATAATGACAAGTTTAACTTCACTGCAGAGGACCTTGCCAAACGTTTGGACGTAACTCCTGAACGTGCAGAACGTATTCTCTCTATGACTCGTCGTGGAAGTGCCAGCCATGCGGCTTGGCTCACTTTCATGTTGCCTCGTTTGTCGTTTGCCCGTGACTTGCTGACTGACGATGGAGTGATATTTATATCTATTGATGATAATGAGCAGGCAAATCTGAAGAGGCTGTGTGACGAGGTGTTTGGTGAGGAAAATCTGATAGCACAGATAATTGTTCAATCAAATCCAAGAGGAAGACAATCTGATACTTTTGTAGCTACGGTTAATGATTATCTTTTATGCTATGCAAAAAATAAAGATCAGGCTTCAGTAAAAGGTAAAGAACTAACAGAAAAACAGAAAGCAGAATATTGTTATGATGATGGAGATGGCAAAAAATATAGGCTGTTAGGTCTACGCCAGAGAGGATCTGCCTCATTACGTACTGATAGACCAGATATGTATTTCCCTATATATGTAAATTCTGATACAAAAGAAATCTCATTGTCAGAAAAAGAAGGTTGGGAAGTAGTAGTCCCCCAAAAATCTGATGGACGTGATGGACGTTGGATGTGGGGTAAAGAAAAATGTTATAAAGAGATATATCGACTTGTTCCAAGATTTGTAAAAAAACGTCAGGAATATGATATTGATATAAAAGATTATTTAGAAAGAGATAATGGTGAACGTAATACTAAACGTAAAACCATCTGGATGGATAAAGAGATAAATAATCAGAATGGAACAACAGAATTAAAAGCACTTTTAGGGGGCGAATATGCGGATTACCCCAAACCTTCCAAATATATTAACATGATACTTAGCTTTGCTGATGCACAGGATTGTATTGTATTAGATTTCTTTGGGGGAAGTGCCACTACGGCAGATTCTGTTATGCAACACTGTACCTCTGAAAGGAATTGTAGTTTTGTATTGGTTCAGTTACCATTTAATCTCAAAGATAGACTTGAAAATTGTGATGCATCTAAGAAAAAAACAATAGAAAATACTATAAATTGGTTAGAATCTTTGGGGCATCCAACAACATATGATTATGTGGGTTTTGAGCGTATCAAGCGAGCCGCCAAAAAAATTCATGATGAGAACCCACTCTTTGCAGGCGACCTTGGCTTCAAGCATTATACTTTGGAAGAACCAAAGGAAGATGCCTTGTTGCAAATGGAGCGTTTTGACCCATCTAATGACCTTCTGACCACATTGGAGGTAAAGGACTTTGGCTTAGAGACCGTGCTCCGCACATGGCTCGTGGCAGATGGTTATGGTCTGACCGATGATGCCGAGGAAGTGATGCTGGGTAATTACAAAGCTTACTGGAAAGGTGACCATATCTATATGATCAATTCTGACCGTGATTTTGACGAGAGTAGCATTGCAGCCCTAATGGATAAGTATAATGGTGAGCCGTTCTCTCCTCACAACATCGTAATCTTCGGCTACAGCTTCGGCTTCACCCATCGTGAGGAACTGCAGAAGAACCTCCGCACGCTAAAGGAGGGCAACAAGACTTTGACTGTGAACATAGATGTAAGATATTAAAAGACGACATACAATGTATCTAAAGAAATTACATATCAGCAACTTCCGTTGCTTTCGCGACTACACCATTGAGTTCGCACCTGGTGTAACCGTGCTATTCGGTAAGAATGGTTCGGGTAAGTCTACATTGATACATGCGATACATAAGGCATTGAGTATGTTGATGTACACTAAAAACGAGTATGAAAACGTTACGGTGAAGGGCAAAAGAAAGAAAAAACTTGTAGGCTATAAGACAATTACAAGAAACAACCCATATCTACACACTAAGGGATTTGCGAACGACGACTTCAACAATCTGGAAGATTCATTCATCGAGATAGCCTCTACTGTCGATTTCGGCCCGGACTTGATGGAAGTGAATTGGAAAATGAGTGCCAAGGCCAGCAATAGCAAACTTCGCCCTACTGAGTTTGAGGATGCTTATTTAGCCTTTTACTCTTGGCAAGAAAATGGTGGTCAACTTCCCTTGTTGGCTTATATTTCTGATGGCTTTCCCCATAAGGAAGACAACAAGAAGAGCCAAGTAAAGGCAAAGATTCGCGTTTTGCGCAATTTTGCCTATTTCGACTGGGACGAGGAAGAGGGATGTACCAACGAGTGGATTCTCAGATTGGAAAGCAACCTGTTTAGACAAGCTGCCCTTCTTGCCAAAGGAGTAGTTAAAAACGAGCAGGGATTCATTGCACGTGCTCAGTTACAAGAAGATGATGAACCAGAGTTTCAGGAATTATCTCATGAACAACAATGCATATCCGAATGTTTTAACACGTTTACATCTAATAGTGTTTTTAATTCTGAGAATGCTATTAAGTTCAATACGTTTACATTAGGCAGAACGAAGCAGAACGAGGGAAGACTCTGCATTCAAACAACCAACGGCAAGGAATATGATTTCCGCAAGTTGCCTGCTGGATATAAGCGTCTTTTCAATATCGTTCTCGACTTGGCATACCGCTCTTATATCTTAAGCGAAAGGTCAACAGCAAATAATCATGGACTTGTAATCATTGATGAGATAGATTTGCACTTGCATCCTGCATTAGAGCAAGTAGTTCTCCAGTGCTTCCAAGAAACCTTCCCAAACATTCAGTTTATTGTCTCTACACATTCACCATTGGTGTTGACTGGAGTTGAGACTGAAGGTAAACCAAATGTAATACTGCATATGGCTTCAGGCAACACTAAGCCTGAAGTAACTCATGATATTTATGGAATTGACTATAATACTGGTATAGAAGACGTTATGGGTGTTGGGTCTAAGAATGTTGAACTTGACTACATGGTCAATCTATGTGCATACATGCAAAAGCGTGGTAAACAAGCGCAGGCTGAAAACATCATGAAAAGAATTCTTGATAAGTTTGCAAAAAATCGTAATGAGGTAGAAAAGATGGTTGAAGCAAAAGAAAAGGAGTTATAAGCATGCAATACATCAACAAGGAGCTTAATCGTGAGTCTGGAAATAATATAACCAACGCTTATCTTCATGATATTTGGATTGAAGATGAGCAAAGGTATCCTGTGGATTATAATGACAGTTTCAAAAAACTGCCTAATAAAGCTAATAGCTATTATAAGCAAATGACTCAAGTGTTACTCAACAACCAAAATCATTATTGTTGCTATTGTATGCGTCGATTGACTGGCGAAGGAGATACCACGCTTGAGCATATCATACCTCAGACTGCAGATGATAAGGATGCTCGTTATTATCAGAAAGATGAGTTTCCTTGGCTAAAGAGAAATATAAAACTAAGTGTACTGTTTTCTCATGAGCAGAATCCTGATTTAACCCAAATGCCGCATTCTGTGTGCTATGATAATCTTGTTGCCTCATGCCATGGTAAGTTTCCTATAACAAAAAAAGAAGCAGATATTGAGACTGATGGGCATTGCTGTAATCATCCAAGAGGAGTAAAACGAGCTTTGCCATTGTATTTCTTGACAAATATTGATACCATTATTATGTATGAGATTAATGGATCAATCCTGGCTAATCCCGATTCGCCATGGTGTGAAGAGGCCAAGGAATTAATTCAAAGTGCTCAATTAACTTGGGAAACACTAAGTGATATTAGGGCTTTATGGTATGTTTTAAGAGATATCGATATTGATCAAATCAAAGCAGATGGCAAGGATGAGCAAAGTCGAAAAGATTTAATCCAAGACAATCTGTATCTTACAGAGTATTCTGAAGAAAGAATTAACGCACTCATAGCCAAGTTTACTAAAAAGCAATATTGGGAGTGTTTCCTACTTTATGATTGGTTTCACTCTTATCATTGGAATGCTGCATAACACATGGAATTAAAACTCGAAAATAACCTCGCACACCAAATGGTGCCTGTTGATGGCGTAGCCACAGTGGTAGAGGCTTCAATACAAGAACCAGCTCAGCAAGCCCACCAAAACCCATTGCTGAAACGACAGCTCGATGCTGAGGCTTTACGCATAGTGCGCCAGAATGGGAAGATATTGGATAAGGCAACAAGGCAAAGGGTAACACATTACATGCTCTCGGATAAAATCAAGAGTTTGCCCTATCACCGTATTCTTGACATCAAGATGGAGACGGGTACGGGCAAGACATACGTCTATACCCGAACCATGTTTGAACTACACAAGCGCTGTGGATTCAACAAGTTCATCATTGCCGTTCCAACCTTGCCTATCAAAGCTGGTACGGCATCATTCCTGAAGGATGAGGAGGTGAAACGCCACTTTAAAAGGGTGTGCAACTACAATGCAGAGATAGAACTGTGCTTGCTGGAACCCCAAAAACAACAGAAGAAGGGGCGTCTGAATATGCCTTCTGCAGTAGGACAATTCTTCAGTGGCTCTCACCATATCAAGGATAAAATATATGTATTGTTGCTCAATACACAGCTTATTACTAATGGTAAGTTGCTGACTCGTGAGGACTATGACCAGATGCTGGGCGAATTTTACCGTCCGGTGGATGTTATTGCTGATACTAAGCCTGTGTTGATTATTGACGAGCCGCATCGTGTGGAGCGTGGTAGCAAATCATATGCAGCGCTTATTGAGAACTTCCGACCTCAGTTGGTGTTGCGCTATGGTGCTACATTCCCCGAACTGACAGTAGGAAAAGGCAAGAACAAACATGCGGTGAAGGACTATCAAGAACTCATCTATGACCTGAACGCTGCCGATTCATTTAATCAGGGACTTATCAAAGGAGTTGCCAAAGAGCACTTGGAACTGCCGGGCAGTAAGAAGGCTGAAAAGAAGGTGAAGGTGTTATCAACCGTGAAAGGTGATAGCGCCAACATGAAGTTGACAAGTGCTGACAATGCGGGAAAGACTTTCACGCTTCATGTAGGCGATAGTCTTGGCTCTATTGATAATGACATGGATGGCGTTGTTGTAAAGGCTATCAGCAAGAATTGTATCTGTTTGAGCAATGGTCAGGAGAAACAGATTGGCGAAGAGTTTTTTCCAGATCAATATGGTGTTTCTTATCAAGAGGGTATGATTGAGCTTGCCTTAATGCGCCATTTTGAGACCGAGCGTGAGAATTTCTGTCGCGAAGGACTGCCAATCAAGACACTTGCACTATTTTTTATAGATAGCATTGAAAGTTTCCGCGGACCAGAAGGTAAGAACGATGGTTGGCTGAGAAAGAAGTTTATCGAAATATTGAATGCAAGAGTAAAGAAGGAACTGACACGACAGAACACTCCTGAATACGAGGCTTATCTGAAAGCTACTCTTGAAAATATTGATGCTTCATGTGCAGGATACTTCTCACAAGACAATAACGACTCGGATGAGAATATTGCCAATGAGGTGAAGGTGATTCTTCATGGCAAGAAAGAACTTTTGAGCTTTACGGATGATGAGGGCAAGCCAAACGTTCTGCGATTTCTGTTTTCTAAATGGACATTGAAAGAAGGATGGGATAACCCGAATGTGTTTACCATCTGCAAGCTCCGCTCAAGTGGTTCAGAGATTAGCAAACTACAGGAGGTGGGGCGTGGACTGCGTTTGCCCGTTGACAGTGTTGGAAACCGCATCAGCGATTCTTCCTTCATGCTCAACTACATCGTAGACTTTACAGAGAAGGACTTTGCCAATAAACTGGTTGCTGAAATCAATGGTGAACTTGACGCTGACCAAAAGAGTCCGCTTTCAATTACTGCAGAAGATATTATCAAAGTTGCCGAAAAGCGCAACATAGATGTCAATAAGTTCTTTATTGAACTGATGACTAAAGGTTATGTCGACTTTGATAAGAAGGTAGTACCTGAGAAGTTCGATGACATGTTGATTGAATATCCAGAGTTCAAGGATGTTACAAGTGGCGTGAATACCAATCGTATCATCAACCGTAACAGCAGTCGTAATGATAAGATTCATATCCGCAAGGCAAGATTTGAGGAACTGCGAGAACTGTGGGTACAGTTGAATAGGAAGTACGTTTTGTACTTTGATAGGGCGATAGACAAAAAGATAGAAGCCGAACTGCCTTCAATCATCAAGGATAAGCACGTGTTCTCTCTTCAGACTGTAGAGTCATCTCGTAAGGTTTTGGAATTCGAGGGAAACGTGGCTGTTGCCAATGAAGGAACTCATGCAGAACTGACACTGCATGACCGCCATTATGGCTATAATGAGTTCCTGAAGCGAGCATCAAGATATACCAATATTCCAGTACATATTCTGCATAAGGCTATATGTGAAACAGCAAATGGAGGCTATCATCTCACCAACGAAATGTTCAATGATAGTTCGTTGACTAGATTGATTGGTGCTGTAGATGATTGGAAATGTGACCAACTTGTTGGTTTTGTGCGCTATAAGCAAGCCAACTACACAGTGAAGGAAACCAAGCTTACTAATGCTGATGGTACAGTGAAGGACGAAGTCGTTCAGGCATACATTGGCAATAAGAGCGTGCCAGGCGAACCACCTGTCAAGTACCTCTATGATGCTTATGCTCATGACTCTGGTTTGGAATTACAGAATATCAAGACAGAGATAGATGAAGTCATCGTATATGGCAAGATACCATCACACAGCATCTGTATTCCGACTGTGGCATCAAGCAACTACAGTCCTGACTTCATGTATGTGGTCAAGAAGGCTGATGGAACCAAAGAATTGAACATCGTGATTGAGACGAAGGCTTACGATAAGGAATCACATATATCACCTGATGAGGACACCAAGATTTCGTGTGCTGAGGAGTTCTTCAAGGCCATGACTGCAAATGGTTATACCGTCCACTTCCGAAAGCAGATTAACAGCACAGGTGTTAAGAACATCATTGACGAGTTGATGACAGAAGCTATTCTCGATAAATGATTTTTACTAAAGTTTCCCACCCCCATTATTTCGGGGTGGGAAACTTTAGTTAGATAAACTGCAATTTGTCGTCCACTTGGGGCGTGGGCTATAGGTCCACGCCCCTATTTAGGCTAACATCTTCACGTCTTCTATCTTGAAGAGTTCGTCGAAGTGAGAGGCCCAACGATTTTCGGCTATGCCTAATTGAAGGCCGTAGAAGCGCGTGCCGTCTTGCTGCAGGCGCTCCATTTCGATGAAATATTCTCGTTCAGGCAATGGAATGCGAAAATCCGTCACCCATAGCACGTCTGCACCAGCGTATTGGGCGTTCGACTTTAAGAGCTGAAACATCGTGTTCATCATGTGGTGCGCATCTGTGCTGCCACTTGCCTTGCGATTAAAGAACTGCAATAATTGTGTGCGATCTGTCAATACGTCGATAGGCTGCGCAGCTACTGAAAAGGCGATTAAGAAACAACGTCTGTGCTTTTGCATACACAATTCGCACAGTTGCATCATCAACGAAAGCGCCACTTGACAAGGTTCGCCCATCATACTGCCCGAAAGGTCGACACATACGATCATAGGACCTTGAGGACGGGCGGGCTTCTTATGCAGATTGCGCGCGGCATTCATCGCGTGACTTTCGTAGCCAAACGTTTGGAGACGACTGGTAACGTATCGTTGTAAGAAGAGGTCCTCCATATTGGGATCGGAATAGATAGCCCATTCGTGAGGCAAGAGGGCGTTTAAGTCACGCCCCATGCTAATACCTGTAATGTCACTGTGAGAGGCGTGTTCCATTCGCTCGGATGCGCCTGTCGTGTGTCCGATATTCTTCTTGCCTAAGGCATCGGCCGTGCGCCCCATTCGGTTGACAATCTTGAGTAGGACTGGATAGCGACGCTGAAAGTTGACGACTTGCTGCAAACGTTCGTACTCAAGCGCATTCCACCGCCCTCCCATTAAAGCCCATGACTGGAAGAAGCGATCGTGACTCACTTGATGTTCTCGCACATAATGAGTAGCCGAGGTAAGGTTGTTGTGCAAGAGCTTGTCTTGCAGTTGGCGCCGACTTTCTATGAACTCTTGTTGACGCTGCTTAAGTTGTGCTTCGACACAAGCCTCCCAATCGTTGAGCATACTTTGCCACAACGCATCGTTGGCGTATCCTTCACTTTGGGCGAACTGTTGCGTATAAAAATGTTGGTCGAAACCCAATGCGTGATATTTCGTGGCAATCTGTTGGACCAACACTTGCCAATTGTCGCGTCGTTTGATTACGCTCCACTCCGCAGCCTCAGCTAACTGTCGGCGCTCAAAACAGCTACGGCTCTGCTGATAGGCTGCCTTCTGCTGATGAAGGGTGATGAACTGACACATGGTGTCAATAAAGATACGCGCCGCCACCTCGTCGTTCATCACCCAAGCCTTGAGTTCTGCATTGCGCATGGTATCTGCCAAGTAAGCCGTCAGTGCATCCGTCTGAGCTAAGAGAACGTCTGGTTCCTCACCCGTCTCGACATATTGTTGTAATAGTTGGAGATAGAGGGTTGGCTCTAACTCTAACTCCTGATTTTTATTCGTCATAAAGTAATTTTCGGATATCAACGCGACAAAGGGCGATTGCTTTGTAGAGGCGTTGCAAGTACGACTCTGTCAGTTGCTTGTCTTCATTATTAACAAAGAGATGAAAGTCTATATCGTGCTTTGCTTGTTCTAATGCTTGACAGATATTCTCTATTTCCTCCTCGTAATGTGTATGGCCAATAATTGCACTCGTCGTATTACTATTCGTAGCCCCTTCAAACAATCCACCCACTTGTCCTGTCGCAGGGTTGAGTACGGCTGAACCTTTATGGCGCATCTTAAACGCAATGCCATTGATGTAGATATGATCATTGTCACGACAGAGCGTCACCTGCTCACGCTCGTTGGCAGGGAGACCTCTTAGCGCATCAGCATCGTAGAGGCGGACGATGCTTCTCACCTTGTTGGAAGGGTCTTTATAGATTACGCCTTGAGCGGGAGCATTATCTTTGCTGCGCAAGGGCATACTCTTATAGTCGGTAATGAATACGTAGGTATGGCCCGTACCATGATTTTCAATTTGATAGAAGAAGTTGTTGACGATAAGCAAATCGTCATCACGGTGGTCGTGTTCGCGCACGGCCTTAGCCAATGCGGCTTTCGCTCTGAAAGCTCGCAAGTCAGCTTTGGCCTTAGCAGCGAGTTCGTCAATGGCCTTCTTATAAGGAGCGAAAAGGGCTTCAATCGTAATTTGTCGAACAGCAGCCAATTCTTCGGGTTCGTTCCATAGGCAATGATACATAGGCAGAAGGTCGGCAACCGTGGCTTCTGTGCGTCCTTGAACGTAAGCCGAGATGCGCAGCAAGCGTGCGATGTGTTTCCAACGGCGATCGCTGATATAAATGCTACGGGGGATTTCGGTGCCTTCTACTTCAACGCGTTGTATGTGTTGTCGAATGTAAGTAATGGCCTCTAATAAGTCTTGACTGAGTACGACCTTTTGTGCCTCCTTCTGCCAAGTAGCGTATTCGCGATTGGTGATAGGGTGAACAACGGCCGATGAGGCGTTCTTCTCCGCCTTATCGTCCGCACAAAGCATGTGGCGAAAGGTCGTTTCGTCTTGAATACAGCGACACACGAGGCGAATGACAAATCTATCCCACAGTGCTTCTAATCCTTCTCCCTTAGCTGGCAATTCGTTAGAGGCGGCAATGAGCAACTTTAAGGGAAGGTGTAGCTCTTTATCGCCATTGCGGAACAACTTCTCGTTCATCACCGTAAGCAAGGTATTTTGAATGGCGGGACCTGCTTTCCATATTTCGTCTAAGAATACGACGTCGGCCGTAGGAAGATAGCCCGTAATGGCACGTTCGTACTTATCGCTCTCCTTTAATCGAGCTATGCTAATAGGGCCGAATATCTCATCGGGCGTTGAAAATCGCGACATGAGGTATTCAAAAGATGCTGCTCCCTTAAAGGCTTCTTTCAATCGTCGTGCCACCATTGACTTTGCTACTCCTGGAGGGCCTAACAACAATATGCTTTCACCCGCCAGAGCTGCTAAAAGCGCCAGAGCTGTTTCGGTATTCTTTTCGTATATGCCTTGCTGAAGGTAGTGTATCAGTTCTTCTATGCGTTGCCGTATGTTTGTCATGCTTTCGTGATTACGTTAAATATATAAGTAGGTGTTCAAAATTAGTTTACTCAAGTTTCGGATTTAGCAAGGGCGGGCTGAAAGCCCAATGGAACACTTAGCCCAGGGCAAGCGAAGCGACACCCTGGGTATCGCGTGTTGGAGCAGTCGCGCCCTGTAAGGGCAAAAGCTTTAAGA
>ERZ780178.957-NODE-957-length-19714-cov-3.458670_pt1 | contig 19714 bp, 20 predicted proteins | sample MGYA00511018_ERZ780178 | MGnify/ENA primary metagenome ERZ780178 (study PRJEB29588, sample SAMEA2151439) | human gut metagenome | biome: human gut; feature: human-associated habitat; material: faeces | place: Denmark | collected 2008/2010 ...
TTCCCCCCCAGCCGCTCGATCCTCCTCGGCGGCTTGTCTGCGGGCGACGCTCCCGGCGATGGGGTCAACTTCACGCGCTATCTCTATTTCGACGGTGAAAATCTGCTGCTCTACAAGCCCGACCGCAGCCACACCGACCACATCGCCGACGCGACGCTTGCCGACCCAAGTGTTCCCGCTGAGGTCGCTGCGCGGGCAAAGCAGCTTGTCCGGCAGCGGTACGACACCCTTGCGGGCAGCGCCGCGCAGTACGACGACTGGTACACAGACGTCTCCTTCCTCGGTGCGGAGACCCGCTATGAGGGTCTGACGCTGGAGGTTTACAGCTTCAGCCAGCATTACCACGCGCAAAAGCCGGAAAAAATCCTGCTCGCGGGCGGCACTGAGGTGGACGAGGACGGCTGGGCCATTCTGGACGGCGACACGGTTTTGGACGGTCCCTATATCGTCTGCCTTATGGACGGCGGCGCACGGCGCATTTTAGAGGGCAGCATGAGCGGCGATTGCAGCACGGGCAGCCCCGCTTATTATGCCGATCTGACCGCGCTGCTGGCGAAAAACAATGTCCTCCGCCCCGACGCTCTGGACGGCGGCAGGCTGAAAGAGGCGATGAGCAGCGGCATTAGCTTCCTCAACTGGCTGGGTCAATACGACGCTGCCGAGCAGGACCGCGCGCTCGAAAGGCTGAGCGCCTACCGCGCCTCGCTCACCGACAGCTACGACCTCGATATGTTCTCCCGCATCGTCGCCTATTTGCTCGGCGACCGTGATGGCCTGACCGACGCGGGCCGCGCCGCACAGGCGCGTTTCCGCGCAATGTTTGGATAAACGTCTGGAAGAATGGCAAATTTGCGAATTCTTTCGAGAAACTGTAGCTAAATTGTCCATAAAAAAGCAAAGGGCTGTAGCGATTTTTATTTCGCTACAGCCCCGGTTTTGATAATGGTCACATATATTATTGCAATACTGCATTGGCTTTTACAAGGGCATCTTCCTGAACCATCAGCTTAAGGTCACCGATGAGGAGCTGGCCTCCTACGGTCTGGACGACCCCGAGCTGACCGTCCGCGTGGATTATACCGACGACGGAACTTCCGATACCTTCGTTCTGCACATCAGCCGCGCTCCGGAGGAGCGGAAAGAAGCTGCCGACAGCGGCTCGGAGGCGGATACCGCAGACATCACAGACTATACCCGCATCGGCGATTTCAAAATTATCTACCGGCTCTCCGGCAGCAGCTATGAAACGCTGATAGCCGCAGACTATGATGACCTGCGGAATCAGGAAATTTCCCCCGGCGATTTTGGCGAGGTGAACAGCATCGAGGCAACGCTGAAAAATGTGACATGCACGATTGCTTCGCAAAAGGACGGCAAGGCTCTACAGTGTCTCTACCAGGATGAAAAATCGAAATCGATGATCTGCAGAAGGCGTTGGAGGCATTGACCGCCGAGGAGTTTACCTCCGAAAAGGCCACCGGTCAACTGGAGGCCAGCTTGACGCTGCATCTGGACAACGAGGGTCATCCCGAAGTTATGATCTCTCTGTACCGCTATAATGGCTCCAGTTGTCTCGCCGCCCTAGATGGCAAAAGCGTTGCCTATGTACTGCGCAGCGAAGTGGTCGAGCTGATGGAAGCCGTCCGCGCGATCGTGCTGAATTAAGGCCCATTGCATCATCCAAAATAGAAAGATAGCGGAGAATCTTTCAATTTCTTCGCTATCTTTTCTTGGTATGCCCGACTGGATTCGAACCAGCGGCCTTCAGAGTCGGAGTCTGACGCTCTATCCAACTGAGCTACGGGCACATATTTGGTTTTGGGTTTCTGCGATAGTCGTCAAATAGTAGTCAACGACCACGCATTTTTTCTCTGCCGTTCCCGCAAACGCAGGCGCGGCAAGGCTTTGCGCCATATCTCAACTGGAAACGCCTGAAACGTCGGAGTCTAACGCTCTATCCAACTGAGCTACGGGCGCATATTTGGTTGTGGGTTTCTGCAATAGTCATCAAATAGTAGTCAACGACCAGCTATTTCTTCTCTGCTGTTCCCGCAAACGCAGGTGCGGCAAAGTTTTGCGCCATACCTCAACTGGAGACGCCTGAAATGTCGGAGTCTGTCGCTCTATCCAACTGGGCTACAAGCGCATATGAAATTTTTGAAGGTTATTTTTCGTTTGCGTGGCGGCGGTCACGGTACCGTGCATTGCGCAGATGTTCAAAAAGCTCCGCACGATCTTCCGGGGAAGCGGAACGATAATACGCCAAAAGCTGCTGCTCATCTGTAGAAAGATCCAGCACAGAATCGGCAAGGTAACGACGCTCTTTGCGGCGTGCATACACTTTCACGCGCTGACCGGAATCGCTCAGACGCATCGCATCTACAGAGTTTGCGCTGTATCCGCACAGCTCATCCAAAGAAATGCGGTAAAGACGGCAAAGGCGCATCAGGTCAAAGATGGCGGGTGTCGTTTTGCCGGTCTCATAATACGTGTAGGTGGAACGCTCAACGCCAAGAATATTCGCAAGGATCGACTGCGTGTAGCCGCTTTCTTCACGGAAACGCTTGAGACGTCGGCCGAAGATTGCTTTAGATTCTATTTCTTCCATTGCTGTTCACCATCCGCTGTGTCATTCCGTGAAAATCGTGCACATAACTGTGTTGTATCTTTTGCGCGAGATACAAACAGAAGATACAATGATAGTATACGCTATTTGCGCCACTATGCACGACTACGTGAGAAATATTCACGCGAATGATGTGTATATTCTGTGCAAACTCAAACTGCTTTCATATATAAGTATACACAATACGCATATAGAAAAATGTCGGTTTTTGACGACAGGTGCAGAACGTTCGGAAAAACAGGAAGTGAAGAAAAAGAAAAGCCGCAAAAACTGCGGCTCTTCGGAATTTTAAAGGTGACGGAAACTCACGGGTTTACGGCGCTTTTCATCATCTCGTCGTCGCCGGTAAGCGCCGCGAGCATCAGGTTATACACGCGCTGTGGGTCGCGGTGAAAGTTCTTTTTCACTTCGCGTGCCTGATATAGGTCGGGCACATACACGGTAAGGCTCATCAGCTCCATTTCCCCGCCGGAAATGTGGCATGTCACGTTGTAGCCGTTTTCGGTGCGGACAATGGTCGCCACGTTTTCGCGCTCCATCTTAGCGGAAGCCAGCAGAGCCGTGGCGGCGGCTACGGCTTTATCACGCACGGAAGAGGGGATAAGCTGTTCTAAGTCATCCGCCACACTCTTGCCACGCTTAGTCAGCACATAGGTGTTGTCCTCCTCGCGGGTGACATTGCCAAGGCTCACAAGGGCAGAAAGCGCATCGCTCGCCTCAAAGTAATTCGCAAGGGATTTTTCCTGCAAGACCTTGATGATGTCATCGCCCGAAAGCGGCGCGTTCACGCTTTTGAGCATATAGCAGATCAAAATGCGGATATCGCTTTTCGAGCGCAGTCCGCCCGGCGCAACGCCGCCGGTAAAAGCATCATATTCCATACGGTTTTACCTCCTTCTTAGTTATCAATAAAGCTGATATTCTTCCATTTTCCGCGCGCAAAGCGGATGACAAAGCAGGCGCCGCGGCAGAACCAATCGATACACATTGCAATCCATGTGCCCAAAATGCCCATGTTAAAGTAGATCGCCAGAATGTAGCTGAAGCCGATGCGGAAGATCCACATGGAAAGCAGGGAAACAATCATCGTAAAGCGCACATCGTTCGCAGCGCGCAGGGCGTTCGGCAGGGCAAAGGCCAGCGGCCAAACAATGACGGCGCAGATGCCGTGCACAATGAAGACCTCCATCGTCATTGTGGTCGTTTCCTCGGAGAGTGAGTAGAACGAAAGGATCTGCTTGCTGAACAGCAGCATCAAAAGCGTCATAGCCCAGACGACACCGTAGGTGATGAGCATCAGCTTCTTCGTGTACTTTTTCACAGCTTCGTAGTCCTTTGCGCCAATGCACTGACCGACGACCGTGATCATCGCCATGCCGAGCGCCATGCCCGGAATAACCTGCAAGGAAGCGAGGTTGCCCGCCACAGCGTTCGCCGTGATGGAAATGGTGCCGAAGCCCGAAACAATGCTTGCAACCAGAATTTTTCCGATCTGGAAAATGCTGTTCTCAAGGCCGTTCGGCACGCCGATCTGCAAAATGCTCTTCAACATGGAGAGGTGGATTTCCGGCTTATGGAGCTTATCATAGAAAATAATACGGTGCGGGTTCAAAAGCAGCACCGTAATGATGATGGCGCCTACTGCACGGGAAACAAGAGCAGCCGTCGCCGCGCCCGCCGCAGCCATTTGGAAGCCGTAGATTAAAATCGCATTGCCCACGATGTTGATGGTGTTCATTAAAATGGAAATGAGCATCGTCGTGCGCGAATCGCCCATAGAGCGGAACAGCGCCGCACCGGCGTTATAGACCGCAAGGAACGGATAGGAGATCGCGGAAAGCAAAAAATAAATCTGCGCGTGCGCCATAACGTCCGCTTCAATGGAGCCGAAAACCATGTTCAGCACCGGCTTGCGGAAGAATACGGCGATGATACCCAGCACGGCCGAAAGCGCAAGGCTGGCATAGAAAAGCTGCTTTGCCGCAAGACTTGCGCTTTTGTGGTCGCCGCGCCCGATGTACTGGGACGCAATGACCGCGCCGCCCGTCGCCAAAGAAGAAAACAGCGTGATGAGCAAAAAGTTGATGGAGTCCACAAGGGAGATGCCGGAAACCGCCGCTTCGCCGCAGGAGGAGACCATTACGGTATCCGCCATACCGATGGTTACGGCCAGAAGCTGCTCAATAACAAGGGGTATGATGAGCTTCCGCAGATCTTTGTTTGAAAACACGTCTTCGCCTCATTTCAATACTTTGGGCAGTCTATTCGCTTTTTTGGAAAGAAAGCCCATGCTAAATAACAGATAACTCAATTTTACTATGTTTTCTACTAAAATGCAACGGGATAAAAGAAAGTTTTTCGTCAATATTTTGAACCGGAGAGAAACGGCGTGTTCTTGCCTGATTTTCGGCGTTCAAACGGGAATTACTCCAAACAGACTTTCGTTCCGAAAATATCGGTTAAAAAAGTTGAATTAAGCATTGCGAAATTTTGAATTCCGTGTTAAGATATAACCATTCTGATAAAATGCGGGAATGTGGTGTTTTTTTCAGAATGCAAATTACATTTTCTATTTTTATTTCCATAACGCTTCGGTGAAAGGAGGTAAGATTATGGAGACCAACATCAGCACCGTTCAGGTTGTTCTGATGGGCCTTATTACCGTGTTCGTGGTCCTGATCTGCTTGATTGTTATCATCAAGATCCTCGGCCTCATCATGGAGAAGGTCGCTAAAAAGCAGCCGGCTCCGGCAGTAGCCCCGGCCGCCGCAGCACCTGCTGCAGCACCCGCTCCGGCGGTATCCGCCCAAAACAACCAGCAGATCGTTGCCGCTATCGCAGTCGCGATCGCCGAGGAGATGGGCACGGACGTTTCGCACATCCGCATCCATTCCATCAAAAGAGTCTGAAATGCGCAAAGCGCGAAATCTAACAGATGAGAGGTAAGTTCAATGAAAAAGTATAATGTCAATGTTAACGGCACAGCTTATGAAGTAACAGTAGAAGAAGTCGTCGGCGGCGCAGCACCGGCTCCGGTTGCAGCACCAGTTGCTGAGCCTGCTGTTGAGGATGTGACAGATGATGGTGAGCTTATTGCCGTGATCGCTGCAGCGATCGCTGCTTCTGAAGGCAAAACAAGCACAGACGGATTCGTAGTACGTTCCATCCGCAAAGTCAACCGCAGAAAAAGATAATCATTATTTAGGAGGATTTTAAAATGAAGAGTTATACAATTACTGTTAACGGAACAGCATATGAAGTTACTGTAGAAGAGAACGGAAACGCAGCAGCTCCAGTTGCAGCAGCACCTAAGGCAGCAGCCGGAGCAGGAAGCATTAAGATTGAAGCCGGAGCAGCCGGAAAAGTATTCAAGATTGAGGCTCAGCCTGGAACAGCAGTAAAGAAAGGTGATGCAGTTCTGATTCTTGAAATTATGAAAATGGAGACTCCTGTTGTTGCACCGGAAGACGGAACAGTTGCAAGCATCGAAGTTGCAGTTGGTGACAGCGTAGAAGCAGGAGCATTACTTGCTACAATGAACAACTAGGAGGAAAATTATGTTAAGTTATGTTGGAGACACAATGAGTAACCTCCTGCATCAGACTGCATTCTTTAACCTGACCTGGGGTAACTACCTTATGATTGTAATTGCCTGCGTATTCTTATATCTGGCAATCAAGAAAGGTTATGAACCTCTTCTTCTGGTTCCGATTGCATTTGGTATGCTTCTGGTTAACATTTATCCGGACATTATTGCAAGTCCGGAAGAGACCAGCAATGGTGTCGGTGGTTTACTTTATTATTTCTATACTCTGGATGAGTGGTCAATCTTACCTTCTCTGATTTTCCTTGGAGTTGGTGCGATGACAGATTTTGGTCCTTTGATTGCAAACCCAATCAGCTTCCTTTTAGGAGCAGCAGCACAGTTCGGTATTTTCGGGGCTTACCTGCTTGCAATTCTGATGGGATTCAATGACAAGGGAGCAGCAGCCGTATCTATTATCGGTGGAGCAGATGGTCCGACCTCTATCTTCCTTGCCGGTAAATTAGGACAGGCTGCATTGATGGGACCGATTGCGGTGGCAGCATATTCTTATATGTCTCTGGTTCCGATTATTCAGCCGCCAATTATGAAACTGTTTACAACAAAGAAAGAACGTGCAATCAAGATGGAGAACCTTCGTCCGGTATCCAAACTGGAGAAGATTTTGTTCCCAATCGTAGTTACTACAATTGTATGTCTGATTCTTCCGACAACCGCTCCGTTGGTTGGTATGCTTATGCTTGGTAACCTCTTCCGTGAGTCTGGTGTAGTCAGACAGCTTACAGATACAGCATCCAATGCTTTGATGTATATCGTAGTTATTCTTCTGGGTACTTCCGTTGGTGCATCTACCAGTGCAGAAGCATTCTTAAATGTCAGCACACTTAAGATTGTTGCTCTTGGACTGATTGCATTTATGTTTGGTACTGCAGCCGGAGTCCTCTTTGGAAAACTGCTTTGCTGGATTACCAAAGGAAAGATTAATCCGTTGATTGGTTCTGCCGGAGTTTCCGCCGTGCCTATGGCTGCGCGTGTATCGCAGAAGGTCGGTGCAGAAGAAGACCCGACAAACTTTTTACTTATGCATGCAATGGGACCAAACGTTGCCGGCGTTATCGGTACAGCAGTAGCTGCCGGTGTATTTATGGCAATCTTTGGTATATAGGAGGATAGAAATGTCAGAAGAAATGAAAAAACCTTTAAAAATTACAGAAACTGTTCTTCGTGATGCACATCAGTCTCTGATTGCAACCAGAATGACAACAGAACAGATGCTTCCAATTATCCCGAAAATGGATGAAGTTGGATATTATGCAGTAGAGTGCTGGGGTGGAGCAACATTTGATGCCTGCCTTCGTTTCTTAAAAGAAGATCCATGGGAGAGACTTCGTAAATTAAGAGATGGATTTAAGAAAACTAAACTTCAGATGCTGTTCCGTGGACAGAATATCTTAGGATATCGTCCATATGCAGATGATGTGGTTGAGTATTTCGTACAGAAATCTATTGCAAACGGAATTGATATTATCCGTATTTTTGACTGCTTAAATGATGTTCGTAACCTTCAGACAGCAGTAACAGCATGTAACAAAGAAAAAGGACATGCCCAGGTTGCATTATCCTATACATTAGGTGATGCTTATACCTTGGATTACTGGATGGAAATGGCAAAGAGAGTAGAAGACATGGGTGCTGATTCCTTATGTATTAAGGATATGGCAGGACTTTTAGTTCCTCAGAAAGCAACCGAACTGATTCAGGCTCTGAAATCTTCAACCAGCCTTCCAATCGAACTGCATACACATTATACTTCCGGTGTTGCTTCCATGACATACATGAAAGCAGTAGAAGCTGGATGTGACATTATCGATACCGCAATGTCACCATTTGCACTTGGTACCAGCCAGCCTGCAACCGAAGTTATGGTAGAAGCATTCAAGGGAACACAGTATGATACCGGTCTTGACCAGAACAAACTGGCTGAAATCGCTGATTACTTCCGCCCAATGCGTGAGGAAGCATTAGACAGCGGTCTGATGAATCCAAAGGTACTTGGTGTTAATATCAAGACTTTGTTATATCAGGTACCGGGTGGAATGTTATCCAACCTGATTTCCCAGTTAAAAGAGCAGGGACAGGAAGATAAATACGAAGAAGTGCTGGCTGAAGTACCTCGTGTTCGTAAAGACCTTGGTGAGCCACCACTTGTTACACCTTCTTCCCAGATTGTTGGTACACAGGCTGTATTTAACGTATTAATGGGTGAGCGTTACAAGGTTGCTACCAAAGAGACCAAGGATATTCTTCTTGGAAAATATGGTCAGACTGTTAAACCTTTCAATCCGGAAGTTGTGGATAAGGTTCTCGGTGCTGACAAAGATAAGGCAATTACCTGCCGTCCGGCAGACTTACTTGAGCCTGAATTAGATAAGATTGAAGCTGAAATGAAACAGTACAAACAGCAGGATGAAGATGTATTATCCTATGCATTATTCCCGCAGGTTGCTACTGAGTTCTTCAAATATCGTCAGGCACAGCAGACGAAAGTTGATACAACAATTGCAGATACAAAGAACGGAGCATATCCGGTATAGGGTACCTTGCTATCTATAGCAGTAAAGAGGCGGCTACAGACAAATATGTCTGTAGCTGTTTTCCTTTTGATGGGTATAATGGAATATCAGAATTACATAAAAATTCTATGGACAAGAGGACAAAAGATTGCTATGATGAAGTCATGATTTGTCATGGGGTAGACAATTTTAATTGCAAAGCATTTGAAAATATTGTGGCAGTTCTTTCACGGTATTTGGAGAGGGAAAAGGTGAAGGACAATGAAACTGTATGAATTGGGGACAGGGGAGCCGGTGCAGGTGCTGGTGAAAGTGGAGAATGCTTCAGCAGAATATGATAGTACAGTTGCTTTTGGAAAAGAAGGCATTTTATTAATTGAGCCAATACGTTATGATGGAAAAATTATTAATTTTTCCGGAGATAAGGTGCATATCAGTGTAATTTATATGGAAGATGGAATCAAACCGCTGATATGGGAGGGGTGCAGAATGCAGACCGTCCAGGCAGGAAAAGAAAAATATCATGCAATTGTATGCAAGCGTGATGGAATGAAATGGAACCGCAGACAGGCATACCGCCAGTATCTGGGACTGGATGGAACGTTATCCATTGACAGCACTAGAGCAAATCATTCTGTGATTGTGAAAGATATCAGTGCTACCGGAGTGTCATTTGTGGGGATGCCGGATATGAATTATCTTTCCATGGGACCGTTTCATTTGACGTTTGAAGATAAAGCAAGCAGGCTTAAAGTGCAGTTATCTGGTACTGCTGTTCGTCAGGAGCCGGTAGATGAAACGAAAGTGATTGTAGGATGTAAGGTAAAGCAGGCAAATCTCGACTTGGGGACTTATGTCGCCTCCAAGCAGAAGCAGGAAATTGCCAGACGACATGGAAACTGACGAAAATCCTGCAAAAAAATGTTAAAATGACATAAAAAATGCAAATTTTTTGTAGAATCGAAAAGAAGGAACTATGAATGGGAATACCAATGATTTGACCAGTCGAATCAACGAATGTTATGGAAGTTTAAGCAAAGGACAGAAAATATTAGCAACCTATATTACGGATAATTATGATAAGGCTGTATTTCTTACGGCAGCAAAAATGGGACAGGTAGTAGGTGTGAGCGAATCGACTGTAGTACGATTTGCTACACATTTAGGCTATAAGGGTTATCCGGAATTTCAAAAGGCTTTAGAAGAGATGGTTCGGAATAAGCTCAACTCCATTCAGCGTATGGAAGTGACTTATGGAAGAATCAGCCAGTCGCATATATTAGAAACGGTATTGCAGTCGGATCAGGAGAAAATTAAGGATACCTTGGAACATATTGATGAACATGCTTTTGAACTGGCAGTAGATACCATTATCAAAGCAAAACATATTTATATTGTTGGAATACGAAGCTGCGCTCCACTGGCAGCTTTTATGGCGTTTTACTTTAATCTGATGTTTGAAAATGTGACATTGCTTCAGACCAATAATTCCAGTGAATTATTTGAACAGATGGTGCGAATCAGTAAGGATGATGTCATTATCGGAATCAGCTTTCCAAGATATTCCATGCGTACCTTAAAGGCAATGGAATTTGCCAATAACCGGAATGCAAAAGTAATTACATTAACAGATAGTGTGCATTCCCCAATGAATTTATATTCTTCCTGTAATCTGATTGCAAGAAGTGATATGGCATCTATTGTGGATTCTCTGGTGGCACCGCTTAGTGTTATCAATGCACTGATTGTTGCTCTGTGTATGAAGAAGCAGGGTGAGGTTGCCAAGACATTGGAGACCCTGGAGGATATCTGGAATGAATACCAGGTATATGAAAATGATGAAATTAATTATATTGATGATAAAATCAAAATGAGATATGCCAAATTAGGAGATGCAGATGAGTAAGGTACTTGTAATCGGCGGTGGACCGGCGGGCTGTTTTGCGGCAATTGCTGCAGCAGAACAGGGACATCAGGTCGTATTGTTAGAACGCAATGAGAAAATCGGGAAAAAATTATTCATTACCGGAAAAGGAAGATGCAACCTTACCAATGCATGTGATACGGAAGAACTATTTTCAAACATTCCAAGGAATTCCAAGTTCTTATACAGCGCAATCTATTCTTATGACAATTTCCGGGTCATGGATTTCTTTGAACAGAATGGTACACCGGTAAAGGTGGAGCGGGGAAACCGCGTATTTCCGGTATCAGACCATTCATCGGATGTCATTGCAGCCTTAAAACGCTCCCTGGATGCACATAAAGTAAAGATTATGTATCATACAGCGGTAGAAAAGCTTATGGTATCGGAGAATTGTGTACATGGAGTAATTACTGCAGAGGGAAAGAAAATGCCGGCAGATGCAGTAGTTATTGCAACAGGCGGCTGTTCTTATGCATCTACCGGTTCTACCGGGGATGGTTATCGTTTCGCAGAAGCTTGCGGACATACCATAAAAACCTGCAGTCCATCCCTTGTGCCTTTTAACGCAGAAGAGGAATATGTCAAAGAATTGCAGGGGCTATCGTTGAAAAATGTAAAGGCGAGCATTTATCAGGACAAAAAGCTTTTATATGAAGCTTTTGGAGAAATGTTATTTACCCATTTTGGCGTAAGTGGACCTCTGATGTTAAGCGCCAGCAGTGTGGTAAATGATGCGGTAAGAAAACAGCCGTTGCAATTATACATTGACTGGAAACCCGCACTTTCAGAAGAACAGTTAGATCACAGAATTTTAAGGGACTTTGAAGAGGCAAAGAACCGGCAGGTGATTCATGGAATTGAAAAATTATATCCGTCCAAATTCCTGCCGATTATTTTAAAACTTGCTAAGATTCCAGCAGAAAAGCGTGTCAATGAAGTAACCAAAGAGGAACGACAGCGACTGGTGGACTTGACAAAGAAGTTTCCGGTTACACTGACTGGTTTACGGGGCTTTTCGGAAGCCATTATTACAAAGGGCGGTGTTTCTGTAAAAGAAGTAAATCCATCGACCATGGAATCAAAATTAACAAAGCATCTTTATTTTGCCGGAGAGGTATTGGATTTGGATGCATTTACCGGCGGCTTTAATCTGCAGATTGCCTGGTCTACCGGATATCTGGCAGGAAGCAGCATTGGAAATGAATAAAGAGAATAAAAAAGCAGAAAAATCGGAGGATGAGAAATGAGCTTTAATATAGCAATCGACGGACCGGCAGGAGCCGGAAAAAGCACTATAGCAAAACAGCTTGCAAAGGAACTTTCTTTTATATATGTAGATACAGGAGCCATGTATCGGAGTATGGCATTGTATTTTATGAGAAATGGCATTGCAAAGGAAGATGAGGCAGCAATTTCAGATGCCTGTAAAACCGTGGAAGTATCTATTGCCTATGAGAACGGAGAACAGCAGGTGCTTTTAAACGGTGAGAATGTCAGCAAAGAAATCCGGAAAGAAGAAGTTGGAAAAATGGCATCTGCCACCAGTGTTTATAAGGAAGTCCGCACAAAACTGGTTGAATTACAGCAGAAGCTTGCAGCAGATAAAGATGTTATCATGGATGGAAGAGATATCGGAACCTGTGTGCTGCCGAATGCCCAGGTAAAGATTTATCTTACTGCAAGTGTTGAAACAAGAGCCGAGAGAAGATATCAGGAATTGCAGGAAAAAGGTGCTGCCTGTGACTTGGAAGTGATTAAAAAAGATATTGCGGACCGTGATTATCAGGATATGCATCGGGAAATTTCACCATTAAAGCAGGCAGAAGATGCCATTCTTGTAGATTCTTCGGATATGGGAATTGAAGAAGTGGTAGAAACCATCAAAAATATTTATAGGGAAAAATGTTAATATGAAAAATGTCAGAGTTGCAAAAAGTGCAGGTTTCTGCTTTGGCGTAAAGCGTGCAGTAGATATGGTTTATGCACAGCTTGAAACAAACGATGAAACAAAGGATGGAATAAAAGACCCGATTTATACTTACGGACCGATTATTCATAATGAAGAAGTGGTAAAGGATTTAGAGGCAAAGGGCGTAACCGTAATCCATGATATTTCAGAAATAGAAGAATCAGAAAAAGGAACCATCGTCATCCGTTCCCATGGTGTAGGCGAAAAAATATATCAGACATTAGAAAATGCCGGTTACCATATCGTGGATGCCACCTGTCCTTTTGTAAAGAAGATACATCGTCATGTACGGGAATATGGAGATGCCGGTTATCATGTTGTAATTATCGGAAATGCCAGCCATCCGGAGGTAGAAGGAATCCGTGGATGGGGAAATGAAGAGGAAATTACGGTAATTGGAACGAGGGAAGCAGCAGAAAATTTCCGGGTTTCAGCAGGAAAAAAGGTTTGTATCGTATCACAAACGACATTTAACTACAATAAATTTCAAGAATTAGTTGAAATTATAAATAAAAAAGGTTATGATATAATTGTTTTAAATACAATCTGTAATGCAACGGAAGAGCGGCAGACCCAGTCGAGGGCTTTGGCAAAAGAAGTTGAAGCGATGATTGTGGTTGGCGGGAAGAGCAGTTCCAACACACAGAAGTTATTTGAAATATGTAAAAACGAATGTGCAAATACTTACTATATACAAACCATAGATGATTTGGATCCGGCAGTACTTCGGACCATTGATAACGTAGGTATTACCGCAGGGGCATCTACCCCAAATAAAATTATTGAGGAGGTTCAAAATAATGTCAGAAATGAGTTTTGAACAAATGTTGGAAGAATCTTTTAAAACAATAAGAAATGGAGAGGTAGTCGAAGGCGTCGTTATCGGTGTTAAGCCAGATGAGATCATCCTTAATATTGGATATAAGTCAGACGGAATTATTACACGTAATGAATATACGAACGAAGCAAATGTAGACCTGACCACCGTTGTATCCGTAGGTGACACTATGGAAGCCAAAGTTTTAAAGGTAAATGATGGAGAGGGACAGGTACTTCTTACTTACAAACGTCTTGCTGCTGAAAAAGGAAGCAAGCGTTTGGAGGAAGCATTCAACAATCAGGAAGTGCTTACCGCAAAGGTTACACAGGTATTATCCGGTGGATTAAGTGTTGTAGTTGACGAAGCAAGAGTATTTATTCCTGCAAGCCTTGTATCAGATACTTACGAGAAAGATTTATCTAAGTATGAAGGACAGGAAATTTCATTTGTAATCACTGAGTTCAACCCAAGAAAGAGAAGAATTATCGGTGACAGAAAACAGCTTTTAGTAGCAGAGAAAGCTGAAAAACAGAAAGAACTCATGGAGAGAATCCATGTTGGTGATGTTGTAGAAGGTACAGTAAAGAACGTAACAGACTTTGGCGCATTCATCGACCTTGGTGGAGCAGACGGACTGTTACATATTTCTGAAATGTCCTGGGGACGTGTTGAAAGTCCTAAGAAAGTATTCAAAGTTGGCGATACTGTAAAAGTATTCATCAAAGATATCAATGAGAGTAAGATTGCACTGAGCATGAAATTTGAGGATGAGAATCCTTGGAATAATGCTGCAGAGAAATATGCAGTAGGTAATGTGGTAACAGGTGTTGTTGCAAGAATGACAGACTTTGGTGCATTCGTAGAATTAGCTCCTGGAGTAGATGCATTACTTCATGTATCCCAGATTTCTAAAGAGCATGTTGAGAAACCTTCTGATGTATTAAAAGTAGGTCAGGAAGTAGAAGCTAAAGTAGTTGACTTTAATGAAGAAGACAAGAAAATCAGCTTAAGCATGAAAGCGCTTCTGCCAGAAGAGGAAGCTGATACAGAAGAAGTTCCTACAGAAGAATAATAAGGTAGGAGGTAGCATATATGTTTGAAGGCTATGAAAAGTTTAAAAAAGATATATATGCAATGACCACGATTGACTTAAATGCTTACAAAGAGAAACAGATGCGTCGTAGGATTGACAGCCTTTTGGTAAAGAATAAGGCTCAGTCCTATGATGAGTATGTACATCTGCTTCATACAGATAAAGAGAAGTTTGACCAGTTTATTAATTTCCTGACTATTAATGTTTCAGAATTTTACCGGAACCCGGAACAGTGGAAGTTTTTGGACGAAGAGGTTTTCCCGGCACTTATAAAACAGTTTGGCAGCAATTTGAAAATCTGGAGTGCAGCGTGTTCTACCGGAGATGAGCCATACTCTCTTGTAATGGCTTTATCAAAGCATGTTCCGCTGAACCAGATACATATAATTGCTACTGATATTGATAAACAGGTACTTGAGAAAGCAAGAGTTGGACTTTATAACGAAAAGAGCATTGAATCTGTACCGGATGATTTGAAGCGTAAGTATTTTACACAGGTAGGAAAATCCTATAAGATTTCCGATGAAATCAAAAAGCATGTAGAATTTCGGGAACATAATCTTTTGCGGGATCCATATCCATCAGGTTGTCATTTGATTGTCTGCAGAAATGTAGTAATTTATTTTACAGAAGAAGCAAAAGACGAGATTTATCGCAAGTTCTATGATTCTTTGGCAAAAGATGGAATGTTATTTATCGGAAGTACAGAGCAGATTATGAATTATCGTGAGTTGAATTTAAAAAGACATCAGTCATTTTTCTTTCAGAAATAATGATGACATAGTAAAGACCTCATTCTCTAAATTGGGAAAGAGGTCTTTTTTTACAGGAAATTGCTTTCCTGTAAAGTAAAAAACGCTCCGCGAGGATGCACACTGCGGCGTATAAGGTAGGTATCACTTAATTTTCTTGTTTTTTATAGCTTCTAACAAGTGATTTACATAACTTTTGATAAGCTCCGGCGATGAAAGAAATTTTTCCGTAAGTTCAAAGTAAGATATTTTTTCCTTATAGTCGTGTTTAAAAGAAGGAGAAATAAGCTCTTCGTACTGTGGAAGAAAGCTTCCTTCATGCCGGGTATAGCAGGTGGCAGCGGTAGCCTGTCTGCGGTGTTCTTTATCGACATATGATGCTACACTTTTGTGCATTGCAGTATCTTCAGCCGGAAGATAATAATAATCCTTATAATTTGGAAAGAAATATTTCAGGGCATCCTCTTCTAAACGGACGGAGAGGGTGCATTTTTTGCCCTTTGCATAGAAATAAACAGAACCCATGCGGCAGGAAATATGCTTTGGAAATGGAAATTCCGGCTCAATAGAAAGAATCAGTTCTTTCTTTTCCTGCTGCTTATAATCTGTATATTCAGAAACAGAAGCACTGCAGGATAAATACTGTCCGTAAAACAGATGGACATAGGATAAGACGGGAAGTAATGCAGGCATATCCAGAACATCTTCGTAGTTGTGGAGCAGAAGAATCTCCAATTTATCCGGACGTGGTTCCTTGGTATACGAATGATAGATCTCAATCAATTCACCGCCGGAATATAAGTCATCCCTGCCAATACCAAGAAAAGCTTCGATGGTCTTCTGCTTGTAATTTGGCAGCTGGAGAATATGCTTTATCTGGGAAATGGATTTGAAAATATCCACATAAGTAAAATCAGCAAAGTGCTCGTTACATTCATAAGTATTGCATTTTGCTTTCAGATAAGGAATATCAAAGCCGATTCCATTGAAAGTGATAATTGTATCAAAACCGTCTAATAGCAAAAGAAACTGCTCAAGTACTTCTTTTTCTTCTTCCGGTGTTTCGGCAAAAAACTGTTTGATATAAAGCATCTGTTCTATGTGATAGGCACATCCAATCAGATAAAGACTGGTATGAGCCGGGGAAAATCCGGTAGTTTCGATATCGAAAAAGACAGAGGAAGCAGTGAAGATTTCCTCATCTAAATTCGAAGCCGGACTATATGGAATTTCATGTACAATTGTTTTCATATCTGTCCTCCTGTCATTTTTTTATTATACACGATGTATGGGCAAAAAGTAATCATTCCTTGTTAAAAATCGACAAAAATATTGAGAAAAAATCTTTTTAGTGTGTCAAAAAATTCTAATTTGTGTTATAATACATTTTATGTTAAACGCATTGCATATGCAGTGCAATACTATCATAGAAAGAGGGGCACATAAGATGGGTTTAATGACATTTAAAGGTGGCGTCCATCCTTTCGAAGGAAAGGATTTATCAAAAGATAAGCCAATACGTGAATTATTACCCAAAGGTGAACTGGTATATCCGTTATCGCAGCATATTGGAGCACCGGCAACACCAATCGTAGCGGTAGGAGATTCCGTTTTGAAAGGGCAGAAGATAGCAGAAGCAGGCGGCTTCGTATCTGCACCAATCCATGCGTCCGTATCCGGAACTGTTAAGAAAATTGAGCCAAGAAGAGTTCCAACAGGTGATATGGTGAACTCCATTGTAATTGAAAGCGATGGTGAATTTAAGGAGGTAGAGTATCAGGCAGTAGAAGACGTCAGTGCTCTTTCCAAAGAAGAAATTATTAACCGTATAAAAGAAGCGGGAGTTGTTGGTATGGGTGGAGCAGGATTCCCAACCCACGTAAAATTATCTCCGAAGGAACCGGAAAAAATCGACTATATTATTGCCAACTGTGCAGAGTGTGAACCATATCTGACATCTGATTACCGCATCATGTTAGACCACACGGAAGAACTGGTAGAAGGCATGCGTATTATTCTCAGTATGTTTGAACATGCCAAGGGTGTATTTGCAGTCGAGAATAATAAACCGGATTGTATCGCAAAATTATTAGAATTAACGAAAGATGAGCCTCGTATGGAGGTCGTACCTCTTATGACAAAATACCCACAGGGTGGTGAACGTCAGCTTATTTATGCAGTAACCAAACGTGCAATTAATTCCAAGATGCTTCCGGCAGATGCAGGATGTATCGTAGATAATGTTGCAACCATGGTTGCTGTATACCATGCAGTAAAAGAAGGAAAACCTGTTACAAGCAGAATCTTTACAGTTACCGGTGATGCAGTAGAAGATCCGGGTAACTTTGAGTTCTTAATCGGAACCAGTTTCCAGGAACTTTTAGATGCTGCCGGTGGATTTAAAGAGCAGCCGGAGAAAATTATTTCCGGTGGACCAATGATGGGCTTTTCCATGTTCGGATTAGATGTGCCGACAACCAAGACTACCTCAGCACTCCTTTGTATGACCAAAGATGAAGTGGCAGAAGCAGATGCAGATGCAACAGCATGCATCAATTGTGGTCGTTGCGTAGAAGCATGTCCGGAACAGATTGTTCCATCCAGATTATCTAAATTCTCAGAGCATGGAGATATGGCAGAATTTGAAAAATGGCATGGTCTTGAGTGTGTGGAATGTGGAAGCTGCAGTTTTATCTGCCCGGCAAAACGTCCGTTAGCACAGCTTATTAAGACAATGAAAAAACAGGTTCTTGCTGAAAAGAAAAAAAATAAATAACAAAGAAAGAGGTGGACTATTGTGAGTGAGTTATATCATGTATCATCATCACCACATGTACGAGCCAAAGATACAACAAGCAGAATCATGCTTTATGTAATTATAGCTCTGCTTCCAACAAGTATATTTGGTATTGTTAATTTTGGATATAAAGCAGCAGTATTGATTTTGGTATCTGTTGCAAGTTGTATTGCATCAGAGTGGATTTTCAATCTGATTGTACATAAGAAGAATACCGTCAGTGATTTAAGTGCAGTAGTTACCGGACTGTTACTTGCATTAAACCTGCCGGCATCCCTTCCATGGTGGGAAGCTGTAATCGGCAGTGTATTTGCAATCGTTATTGTTAAAATGATGTTTGGCGGACTGGGACAGAACTTTATGAACCCGGCGCTGGGTGCAAGATGCTTTTTACTGATAGCATTTGCCGCAGACATGACAAACTTTACCGTAGATGGATATTCAGGAGCAACTCCACTGGCTCTGATTAGAGAACAGGGCGTTGGAGCTGTTAATACCATGAATATGTTAATTGGTAAGACCGCCGGAACCATCGGAGAGACATCCGCTATTGCTATCTTAATTGGAGCAATGTTCTTAATCCTGATGGGTGTCATTACACTTCGGATTCCGGGAACCTATATCATTACATTTGTAATATTTATCAGCTTGTTCGGTGGACATGGCTTTGACATCGACTATATCGTTGCTGAGCTTTGTGGTGGTGGATTAATGCTTGGTGCATTCTTTATGGCAACCGACTATGTAACATCACCGATCACACCGAAGGGACAGATTTTATATGGAATTCTTTTAGGTATTCTTACCGGATTATTCCGTATCTTTGGAGCAAACGCAGAAGGTGTATCCTTTGCAATTATTTTAAGCAACCTTCTGGTTCCAATGATTGAAAGGATTACAATACCAAAGGCCTTTGGACAGGTAAAGGAGGCAAAGCAGCATGAATAAGAAGATTGTACATGACGCGTTGATTTTAACCGTATTTACCGTAGTAATCGGATTTATTCTCGGACTGGTATATGAGATTACCAAGGATCCGATTGCAAAGGCAGAAGAGGCAACTGCACAGGCTGCATACAAAGCAGTGTTTGAAGATGCAGATTCTTTTTCCACCTATGATTTTGATGCAGAAGCCGCAGCCAGCCTGTTAGAGCAGAATGGTTACAGTGATGAAATCAATGGTGTGCAGGAAGCATTAGATAAAGATGGCAATGTATTAGGCTATGTGATTACTGTAACAGCTAAAGACGGAAGCCAGGGTAATATCACATTTTCTGTTGGCATAAAGAATGATGGAACCGTAAACGGCTATTCCGTTACCAGTATGTCAGAGACACCTGGACTTGGAGACAAGGCAAAGACAGAAGACTTCTCCAAACAGTATAAGAATAAGAATGTAGACAGCTTTACCGTTGTGAAACAGGCACCATCTGCTGATAATGAGATTGAAGCAATTTCCGGTGCAACCATTACATCAAAAGCAATGACCAATGGTGTAAATGCCTGCATTACATACTTCCAGAATGAATTGGAAGGAGGCGCTGAATAATGAATAAGTATTTAGAACGCGTATATAACGGATTGATTAAAGAAAACCCTACCTTTGTACTGAT
>ERZ780178.961-NODE-961-length-19679-cov-6.855585_pt1 | contig 19679 bp, 20 predicted proteins | sample MGYA00511018_ERZ780178 | MGnify/ENA primary metagenome ERZ780178 (study PRJEB29588, sample SAMEA2151439) | human gut metagenome | biome: human gut; feature: human-associated habitat; material: faeces | place: Denmark | collected 2008/2010 ...
CGCACTTAAAAGTGCGGCGGTCGTTTTATTCGTTCGGAGTAAACTACGGGTCGTTCTCATTCTATATTGCCACGTATAGTATAATTTATTTTGCAAATACTGTTTGCAATATGAAATCTACAGGAATTGTAAGGCGCGTTGACGTGCTTGGTAGGATAGTAATTCCGAAAGAATTACGCAGAATGTTAAAAATCAACGAAGGCGACCCTATGGAAATATTCGTCGAACGTGAAGAAATCGTACTCAAAAAGTATTCCCCCCTTCTTAACTCCGACGATTTATCGAACGGAATAGCGCAAACGCTTGCCACCCGTACCGGGCATACCGTTTTAATCTGCGACAGGGATTCGTTTATTGCCGGGAACGGTTCGGGGGTAAAAGATATCCTTTCGAGAAGGGTTTCTTCGGCTATCGGTAAATTATTGAGCGGCGAAAAAACGGTCGTTATAAATCAGATAGACGGACAAGCGCCGATTGAACTTACCGACGGAGAAAATTACGGATTTTACAACGAAATTTTTATGCCTGTCAAGACGAAAAACGACGTTTTAGGCGGAATAATAGTAGCGGATAAATGTAAAGATCAGCAGATAACTTCATTGGATATCAGCCTTACCGCGCTTTCGGCGGATTTTCTCGCTTCGCACTTTTAACGTATGAACGAATACGAAAAGACAAAAATTTCCGTTATTAAAGGCGCGATAGTGGTATCGTCTGCGGGGCTGATCGCTAAAATACTCGGCGCGTTATACAGAATTCCTTTAACTAATATATTACAAGCGGACGGTTTGGGAGTTTACCAAACCGTTTTCCCGATATACGCCCTTTTATTGACGCTCTCGTCGAGCGGTATTCCGTCGGCGATCTCTAAATTGATTTCGTCGGGAGAACCCGCCGACAAAGTACTTGCTAAGGCGTTATCCATATTTCTTCCGTTAGGGCTAATCGGAACTACGATCCTATGTCTTTTATCCGTACCGCTGTCGTCTTTTCAAGGGATACCCGAAGCGAAATATCCGTATATCGCTCTATCGCCCGCAGTTACGTTCGTATCTGCGATAGCGTGCGCACGAGGTTATTTTCAAGGTGGAAGCGATATGTTTCCTACCGCTGCGTCGCAGATAGTAGAACAGGCAGGAAAACTTACTGTAGGTTTATTTCTGTGTTACCTGTTCAGAGCCGATTACGCTTTGGCGGGGGCGGCGGCATGTTTCGGTGTTACGATCAGTGAGATAATCGCCACTGCCTATTTATTTTTCCGACTAAAAAAAGACAACGTGCGATACAAAACAAAAGAAATAAATTATTCTGCCCGCAAAATCGTATCTACGGTTTTCCCGATTACTTTGTCCGCTCTGCTTCTCCCGATTGCAAGAGTGTTCGACAGTTTTACGATCATTAACGTAATAGGCAAATATTCTTTGCGAGCCGCCGCTTTATACGGCTTATATACGGGCAGCGTCGAATCGGTTATCGGAGTACCCGTCGCTTTATGTTACGGAGCGGCGATTTCCGCTTTGCCGCAAATATCTTCGGCTGCGGCAAAAAACGATTGCAAATCGGCAAAATCGAAAATAGTCGAAGCGATAGCGGTTACTATTTTTCCTGCCTCTTTATTTTCGGCGGTAATCGCTATTTTCTCTCCCCTTATAACGCGGATATTATTCGGTGGTTTTACAACCGCCGACGCAATAATCGTAAGCAAACTTCTGTCTTATTCGGCAATCAACGTGTGCCTTTTATCACTCGTACAAACTTCGTCGGCAATTCTGATAGGACTTAATAAACCCTACGCGTCATGTTTGTTTCTGGGTTTCGGACTTATAGTGAAAGCGGTAGTCGAAATAATTTTTCTGAATATTCCCGAAATAAATATTTTCGGCGCGCTTTATTCCGATATTTCGTGTTATTTGATTGCGATTTTCGGCGAATTGCTGTATATTATATGTATATTAAAAAGGCAGTTAAAACGAACAGGTGCAACTCAAACGAATCAAAATAGGCTCTTTCGAAACCGATAATAACGTATTTCTTGCTCCGCTTGCGGGGTTTTCGGATTTTGCAATGCGGAAAATCTGCTCGGATTACGGCGCAGGACTTACCTTTACGGAAATGGTAAGTTGCAAAGGCATTTTATACGATAACGAAAATACGAAAGTATTACTAAAAAAAACCGACGACGAGAAAATCTCCTGCGCGCAGATATTCGGCAACGACCCGAATATAATGCTTGAAGCGATTAAACGCCCGCCGCTTTGCGATTTTGACGTTATAGACGTCAATTTTGGTTGTCCTATGCCTAAAATTTATCAGAACGGCGAAGGTAGCGCGCTTTTGAAAAACCCTTCTCTCGCCGAAAAGATAGTTGCCGAATGTAAAAAATCGGATAAACCTATAACCTGCAAAATGCGAATCGGTTTGACCGAAAATTCGATTAACGGCGTAGAATTCGCAACCGCTCTGGAAAACGGCGGCGCAGATATGATAACCGTACACGGAAGGACGAGAGAAAAAATCTACGCAGGCGATATTCATAGCGAAGAAATCGCTAAAATAGTTGCAAAAGTCAAAGTACCCGTGATAGCCAACGGCGGAATTTTTACGAAAGAAGATGCGGACAAAGTTATGACCGAAACGGGCGCAGACGGCGTTATGCTTGCGAGAGGCGCTCTTGAAAAACCGTGGTTGTTTGCAGAAATATTAAATATCCCCTACACCGCCGATAAAAAAGATCTGATTTTCAGACACATAGATTTACTTAAAACGGTGTACGACGACAGAACCGTAGCCGTAACTTTCCGCAAACAACTTTGTATGTACTTAAAAGGCGAAAAGAACTCCGCAGAACTAAAGCAAAAAGTTCTTAGAGTAAATTCAACCGACGAAATGAAAAAAGAATTGGCGGAATTTTTCGGCTAATCACATATTTTTCTTCGTTTTCATAGTTTATTAAAGCGGAGAATATATTTTTGAAGATTAAAACGCTCAACGGTAACGACGATTTTGCGCTCGACGAATTAAACGGCGACTACTTCGATATACTTGCGGTAGGCTTCAACCCGGACGAAAGAATTAAATATTCCAAAGAATTACGCGGCGAAACCAACACGCTTAAAAATTTAGCCGAAGCGACTAAAGACGGCGGCGCGCTTATATACGCGGTCGATACGGATAATTACGGAATAATCAAACATTCCGCCGCAGTCTTTGAAAATGGCAAACTACTCGGTATCAGCGATATGACCGAATCTTATTCCGATACCCCGTATATGCCGGGCGCGAACGGAAAACTATACGATTTGCATTGCGGCAAAGTAGGTCTTGCAGTCGGCGACGACGTATTATCGTATGAACTTATGAAATCGTTTGCGGTTTGCGGCGCGGAAGCAATCGTTGCGATTATTCAAAGCAAAATTAAAGAAACGAGCGCGATCGTAATTCGCGCGTATTCTTATCTGTTAGGCTTGCCCGTGATACTAATCGGAGAAAACGAAACGATTTGCTCCGACCCGAAAGGACGATTGACTAAAAAAGACGAAAACGGAATTTTTACGCTTACACCGCTTAGCGAGTACGCGTTAAAAACCGTAAAAATACGATTCGAAAGGAATTAAAAATGTTTAACGTAGTTTTGGTAGAACCCGAAATCCCGCAAAATACGGGTAATATTTCCCGCACCTGCGCCGCAACGCACTCCGTGTTGCACCTTATAAGACCCCTCGGCTTCGAAATATCCGACCGAACGTTAAAACGCGCCGGTCTCGATTATTGGCAATATTTAGACGTGAGATATTACGATTCGTTCGACGAATTATACGAAAAGTATAAAGACGTCGCGAATTTTTACTTTTTATCTACGAAAGGTGCGAAAAGATATTCCGACGTTAATTTCAAAGACGGAGATTTTCTCGTGTTCGGCAAAGAAACTCACGGACTGCCCGAACCGCTGCTTGAAAAACATTACGAAAACACGTTACGTATTCCCATGTGGGGAAATTTACGCAGCCTTAACCTATCGAATTCGGTCGCTTTGACCTTATACGAAGCGTTAAGACAGAACGATTTTGCGGGGTTGAACCCCGAAGGACATCTTACGGGAAGAAAAGACTGATGAACTATCACATAGGAACTATGCTTATAAAAGAGCATTTCGACGGAGGCAAAGATTGCCCCGTTTGCCGTATAAAACGCTCGGTTGACGTAAGGCTCACCGAACAGTATCTGGGCGAAGGAGTTATGGAAGACCATACGCGAGCGGAAGTAAACAAACTCGGTTTTTGCTCTCATCATTTTTCTCTGCTCTACTCTATGCGCTCTAAACTCGGTCTGGCATTGCAGGCATCAACGAGAATGAATACCGTAATGAAAGACGTAGAAATTGCCAAAAATACGAAACAGGCAAAAAAACAAGCGCAAAAAATACTCGAAAAAGGCTCGACCTGCGTTATTTGCAAATATCTGGACGAGCATATGATAAGGTATTACAAGACTATTGCGGAAGTTTATTCGTCGCAAACAACGTTTAAGGACGATATTTTATCGGGTAACGGATTTTGCGAAGAACATTACGCAAGGTTACTGGAATATTCCGCATACGCAGGCGGAAGCCAGAAAGAGTATTTAGAAACGCTTTACACCGTACAAATCAGAAGACTTTCGGGACTTTCGGATAATCTCTTAAAATTTTGCGACCGACACGATTACAGAAGAGCGGGAGAACCCATGGGCGACGAAAAACACGCGCTTAAAGATTTTTCAGATACGTTTTACGGACTTGACGATAAATAAATTTATAGCAAAAGCGGGCTGCTTTCTACTCGGTAGAAAGCAGCCCGCTTAACGTAATTTTAGTCGTATTTTTCTTCGTTAGCGACCGAAAAGTTCGTTATCGCAACGGCATAATTCAGTAGTTTTATTGCTAACAGCGCGGAAACGAAAATGGTAAGACAATATATCAATACCGTAAGCGGACCGTAGGAATATTCCAAAGAAACCGCTACGTGCATGGCGACTACAATACAAAACAAAGCGTAGACGGTGGGATTGCTTAAATATTTCTTTCTTACGGGTGAAAGCAAAATTCCGACCAACGCTCCGCATATTACCGTCCAGAAACACATAAGCGCGCTCATGATAACGCCTTCTCTTATCAACGTCGGCATAAAATTTTTAATCATTTTGGTAAATTCGGCAGAATTTTTATTGATATAAATTTTAAGTCCGCCGGCGGTTTCGTTGACGAATAATCCGTTGACCATTTCAGTAAGAGTATCCGCGACTATATATCCCCCGAAAACGCACGCCACGATCAAAATTGTGCCGAAAATACAGTCCTTTTTGAATACACGGGCACACAAATGCGCAATTGAAAACAAAAGCATGTCTTCTATAATCGTAACTATTCCCGCATATATATTCGCTGACGCATACCCGAAAGTAATTCTTTCTTTCAAAGGACTTTCAATGAGCATAATTATTAAATAGTACAATGCTCCGATTAAAGTTCCGATACCGATTTCGAATATTCCGACGTTTCTCATTACGTTCAACTCGTAAAAAAGACGATTAAACATAAAGGTAACGCTATAACGTCTATGCAAATAGCCGCTATTAACGCGGCAATGGAATAACTTACCGTTGCCACGAAATACAGAACGACCGAAAACAATACCGAAACGAGCAGCATAGTGAGTATATTTCTCGTCTTCGGACCGTTCCAACCGAGTTCGTTTACCCTACCGCGTTTAAGCAACGAAAAGAGAGTCATTTTTTGCTCTTCGTCTTTCACGGAACGAGGTTTGCTCTTTTTTGAAGTAAAACTCGCTTCGGTTATTTCATCGTCGCGTTCTTTCGAGTTTACTCTTAAATAATCGTTATTCATTATTTTTTATCCTGTCAAATTCGACGTAAAAGTTACTGCCGCAATCTTTTTTGCTTCGGACTCCGAAAGTTATTCCGTGCGCGTCGAGAATCGCTTTTACTATCGAAAGACCCAATCCCGTTCCCTTTACGGGGCGAGTATTCGTTTCGGAAAATCTGTAGTATCTTTCCCAGATAGTCGCGAGTTTTTCTTCCGAAATTCCCTTGCCCGAATCGATTATTTCAAGTAAAATCTTGTCTTTTTCAGCCGTAAGGTATACCTTTACGGTCTTGTCTTCGCCCGTATAATTTATTGAGTTGCCCAGCAGATTATAGATGACCTGTTCTATTTTCTGCTCGTCTACGCAAGTGAGCAAATTCGGCGCGACGTAGTCTTCGATTTTATAGCCTTGATTTTCGACGTAATCGGAAAACCTGTCGATTACCTTTTCGGTAAGTTCGGATAGGTTTATTTCTTTTTTATCGAGCCCTTCGACGGAAGACTGCAATTTGGACAAATTCAGAATGTCGTTTACGAGCATCGTTAGCCTGTCCGCCTCGTCGATAATTACCTTGGTGTGTTTATCTCGCTTTTGCTTATTGTCGCCCGAAATATCTTTAATCATTTCGGCGTAAGCCTTAATCATGGTAAGCGGCGTTCTTAAATCATGCGAAACGTTGGCAAGCAAATCTCTTTGCAGAACCTTCGATTTCTGTATTTCCTCTTTGGCATAGTTCAAAGCGTCGGCGAGTTCGACAATTTCGTAATATTTGCTTTTCGGTTCAAATACTACGCTTTCGTCGCCTTTTGCCCATTTATCCGCGGTTACGGACATCTCCGAAATCGGCTTGGTAAGTTTATTCGCGATGAACCATGCCAGAATGAATCCAAGGCCTAAAACCATTATACTTATAATCAGGAATTGCCACCTTATTATATGTACGACCTCGGTCAGAATCTCTTGTCTGGCTAATAGAATAACGAATCTTTCGACCCCGACTTCTTCCGACGGCATCGTATTAACGTAATAAATATATCCGGAAGTCGTTTTGTCCGGGCTGATAGTACGGCAAACTTCACCGTCGTTAAGACGATACTGCCTTAATATCGAAGAAAACAACTTCTTTTTTTCATCCGTCAAAGCGCTTGCGTCGTTTACGCATGCCGTAAGTTCGGCGTCAACGACGTAGACGTCGATTCTCGAATTTCTGCAATTGGTTTGTTTTTCGTTAAACGCGGAAGTATTGACCGTCAATTGCGAAATCGAACGACCGTAATTGTATACTTCTTTTAATTTTTTGTTCTGATAGTAACCTTCAACGAAGAATATCTGGAATATCCAAATGCACCCCACTACCAAAACCGTAAAGAGAAGAAAGTACAGCCACATGCTGTACTTTAGTTTTCTTTGAAATTTTTTCATGCTTCGAACTTATAACCCATACCGCGAAGAGTTATAATGAACTTTCTGTACTCTTTTAAGTTACTGCGAAGCATTTTTATGTGAGTGTCAACCGTTCTGTCGTCACCGTAAAAATCGTATCCCCATACGTCGGACAAAAGTTTTTCACGAGAAAGCGCGATACCCGAATTCTTCACCATATAGAATAAGAGTTCGTATTCCTTAGGCGTAAGTACGGCTTTCTGTCCGTCCACGTAGACGTTTCTGCCGACCATATCGATTTCGAGCCCTTCGAATTTAATGGTTTCGCGAGAATTGGTCGGATCGACTTTGGTTCTGCGTTTCATTACGGCGTTGATACGCGCCATTATTTCTTTCGGCGAAAACGGCTTTACGACGTAATCGTCCGCCCCGATTTCGAAACCGAACAATTTATCATACTCCTCGCCGCGGGCAGAAAGCATAATTACGGGAATGTTTTTCGTCTTCTTTATTTCTTTAACGGCGGAAAATCCGTCGAGTTTCGGCATCATTATATCCATAATAATAATGTCGTAGTCGTTTTGTCTGCATTTGGCAACCGCCTCCATGCCGTCGCCTGCCTGATCGGATTCATACCCTTCAAACTCTGCGTATTCGGCAAGAACTTCTCTGATTTTGGGTTCGTCGTCAACGATAAGTATTTTGTACATATTTCACCTCTCTGTTGTTTGTATTATATATCTCACTTATTATCACAATAAACCGATATTGTGAAAATTATATGAAATCAATTATTTTCTCCCAAGTCGACTGTGGAAATCTCCGTAAAATCAACTTCGGATTCGCGTTTCGTCGCGAAGTAGGCTTTGCCGCCGCATGAAACGCCCTCTTTCAGAATTTCGTTTTCAAATCTCAAAGCAGAGCAATTTTCAAGGCAATACCATTCGCTTATTTCGTCGTTTTTCTTCGCGGCTTCGAGAAAATCGGGTTTCCGTTCGTTAAAATGCGGGCAAGCCGCGCCGCTTAAAACGCCGAGCGCGGTCGTTATCTCGTATTTATCCGAAACGCCTTCGGTCATAAGTCCGTCGGTGTACATATGCCGAAACCAGCATATCGCGCCTGCCGAAAGTCCGCAAAGTATAACGCCCCTTTCGTAAGCCGACAATATAAGTTTGTCAAGCCCCGTTTCGCGCCATTTAGCGAGCATATAGACGGTATCGCCACCGCCGACGTAAATAACGTCAGCCTTTTCGAATTTGCCTTTCAACTTCTCGAAGTCGTATTCGCCCCTTGCGACGAGCGCGACGTCGGTTTTCAGTCCGTACACGCCGGTATATACTTTATGAAAAGTATTGTAGTACGGCATACAGTCTTTGCTTGCCGTACCGATGAAAAGCGCAACCGCTCTTCTGTCGCCCGCGCGCAATTTAGCCAAATCGCAAATATAGCCGTCAATCGGCAGCGTTTCTCCTAAGCGGAGTTCGCCTCCGCCGATAACAATAAGCGTCCTGTCCATACGTCAACATAATTATACACTATATCTCATATAAAATAAAGCGAAAATGCATCTTTTTCACATAATGTTGACAACAACTTTTTTGCGTAGTACAATAAACGGGTGAACAGACGGCAATTTGAGCCAAAGGAGCGTAATTATGAAAGTAAAAAACGAATATTTGAAGTCGGTAATCGAATCGGTTAAAAGCAAAAATGCGAACGAGCCCGAATTCGTTCAGGCGGTAACGGAAGTTCTTACCTCTCTCGAACCCGCGATTGAAAAAAACGAAGAACTCTATCGCAAGCATTGTATTTTAGAGCGAATAGTCGAACCCGACAGAATTATTTCGTTCAGAGTGGTATGGGAAGACGCGCAAGGCAACTATAAAGTAAACCGCGGATACCGCGTACAATTCAACAACGCTATCGGACCGTACAAAGGCGGACTACGTTTTCATCCGTCGGTCAACCAAGGTATTCTCAAATTTCTCGGATTCGAACAAACTTTCAAAAACAGTCTGACGAGTTTGCCGATGGGCGGCGCAAAAGGCGGCTCCGACTTCAACCCCGTAGGTAAATCGGATATAGAAATAATGCGGTTTTGTCAGGCGTTTATGACCGAACTTTACCGCCATATCGGACCAAACCTTGACGTTCCGGCAGGCGATATCGGCGTAGGCGGAAGAGAAATCGGCTATCTGTTCGGTCAATACAAAAAGATAATCGGTCATTACGAAAACGGAGTACTTACCGGCAAAGGAATGGCTTTCGGCGGCAGTCTTATCCGCCCCGAAGCAACGGGTTACGGCTCGGTATATTTTTTAGAAGAAGTGCTTAAACATTTCGGCGAGGACATAAAAGGCAAAACCTTCGCTCTATCGGGTTACGGCAACGTAACCTGGGGCGCGTGCCTTAAACTTACCGAACTCGGCGCGAAAGTCGTTTCGATATCGGGCTCGCACGGCTACGTTTACGATCCCGACGGCGTAAGCGGTGAAAAGATAGATTACCTGCTCAAAATGCGCGAAAGCACTACCGGAACGATTAAAGACTACGCCGAAAAATATAATCTGCCATTTCACGCGGGCGAAAAACCGTGGGGAAACGTTAAAGCGGATATCTATATGCCCTGCGCCACGCAAAACGAGATTACGCTCGAAGACGCGAAAAAAACTGTTGCGGCGGGCGTAAAAATCGTCAACGAAGTGTCGAATATGTCGACCACACTCGAAGCAATGGACTATTTCAGAGAACACGGCGTAACGGTTTGCCCGAGCAAAGCGGCAAATGCGGGCGGCGTTGCGACTTCGGGGCTTGAAATGACGCAGAACAGCGAACGACTTACCTGGACGAAAGAAGAAGTAGACGCGAAACTTCACTACATAATGAAAAATATCTACAAGCAAATAACGGACGCTTTGGAAGAATACGGCTTGTGTTACGACCTTGTCGCAGGCGCAAACCTTGCGGGGTTCAAAAAAGTTGCCGACGCAATGCTTGCCGAAGGAATATATTAAACTTAAACGACTCAAAAGCCCGTGGCGAACGAAAATTCGTTCGCCACGGGCTTCTCTTTTTATAGTAAGTTAAATTATTCTGTTCTTTTCTTGCTCGGCTTTTATTTTAAGCCAACACTTACGACACATAGCCGTGTATCTGCCGTTACCGCCGAGAACGACCTGCTCGCCCTTATACACGACGTGTCCGTTATCGTCGAAACGCGCGTTTACGGTCGCTTTCGCACCGCATTTACAAACAGATTTAATCTCCGAAATCGATTCGGCGATTTCGAATAATCGTCTGCTGCCGGGGAATAAATGAGTGGTAAAATCGGTCGCCAAGCCGAAACACAGCACGGGAACGGACAATTTTATCACTATATCGCCGAGTTGGTCGACTTGTTCGGGTGTCAGGAATTGACACTCGTCGACTATAACTACGTTGCAATCGCTATGCTTTTTAGTGTAAAAATCGTACAAATTTTCCTGTGAATCTACGGCGTAAGCCTCTGATTGCAGTCCGATTCGCGATTTTACGAGATCAACGCCGTCGCGCGTATCGATTGCGGGTTTTATAAGTAAAACCTTCATTCCGCGTTCTTCGTAATTGAATTTAGTAATTAACGCCTGCGCCGTCTTCGAGCAACCCATTGCGCCGTACTTAAAGTATAATTTAGCCATATTATTCTACCCTTCCTAAAATCAGATTGCTCTTTTGCGGTTTTTCGTCGGATATTACCGTAGCGGCGTTAAACCGACGTATAGCCTCGTTTATTCGGGTTTTATCGTTAGTGTATAACGTTGCAATCGCCTCGCCGACACGCACGAAATCGCCCGTTTTCTTCTTTAAGACGATCCCCGCCGAATAATCGATATTTTCGCCCACCGCGTTTCTGCCCGCGCCGAGCATAAGACTTGCTATCCCGTAGCCCTCGGTATCGACTTTACTTATATAACCCGACTTTTCGGCGTAAACGTTTTCTTTATACTTCGCCTCGGGGAATTTTGAAGGATCGTCTATAACGCTTACGTCGCCGCCCTGCGCGATAACCATTTCTCTGAACTTATTAAAAGCGTTACCGCTTTTTATTGCGTTATTTGCCAAACCCCTGCATTCGCTTTCAGTTCCAAGCCCCGCTAAGTAAAGCATATCCGACGCGAGCGCAAGGCAAACTTCGGTAAAATCTTTCGGACCTTTTCCGTGAAGAGTCGCTATCGCTTCTTTTACTTCGAGCGAATTGCCTATCGCGTTGCCGAGCGGTACGTCCATATCCGTTATGAGCGCAAGCACTTTTTTACCTGACTTTTTGCCTATCCCGACCATCAATTCTGCTAACTTTTTACTGTCTTCGATAGTCTTCATAAACGATCCGCTACCCGTTTTAACGTCTAAAACTATACAATCGTCGTCGGCGGCAAGTTTTTTACCCATAATGCTTGCGGCAATCAATGGCATACTGTCTACCGTAGCCGTAACGTCGCGGATTGCGTATAATTTTTTATCGGCAGGCGCAAGCGTTGCGGTTTGACCGACTATCGCTATACCCGTTTCGTTTACGATTCTTTCAAAGTCTTCGGTAGAAAGCGCGGTATTGAAATTCGGTATTGATTCGAGTTTATCTACCGTTCCGCCCGTATGCCCAAGCCCTCTGCCGCTCATTTTAGCGACTTTTAAGCCGAGCGAAGCGACGATAGGCGCGATTACGAGGCTCGTTTTGTCGCCTACCCCACCCGTCGAATGTTTATCTACTCTTATACCCTTGATATTTGAAAAATCGAGTTTTTCGCCAGAATCTCTGACTGCAAGGGTTAAAGCGGTGGTTTCTTCCAGGTCCATACCCTGAAAGTATATCGCCATACATAAAGCGGAAATCTGATAATCTGGAATACTTCCGTCGGTGCAACCTTTGACGAAATAGTTGATTTCGGCTTTGGACAGTTTTCCGCCGTCGCGTTTCTTTTTGATTATATCGTACATTCTCATAATTTCACCCTGATATATTTTAATATATAGACATAAAATAGTCAATAGTAATTTACGCCGCGAAAAATATTTTTCGCGGCGTAAAAAACGATTTAACGAAATTTTATCTCATTCCTTTATCGTAAGGAATACCTTCCGCTTTCGGACAACCCGATTTTTTGGCTGTCAACGCCAACACCACGAGAACTATAACGTACGGAAGCATGTTATAGAAATACATCGGCAAATTCCAACTTTTCATAAAACCGATCTGACTTGACATAACCCCAAGGCATTTCAAAAAGCCGAAAAGCAACGAACCGAGGGCGATTCCGAGCGGCTTCCAATTGCCGAAAATCATTATAGCCAAAGCCAAGAAACCCATACCCGCGACGGATGCCTCTGCCGTACCGGCAGAAGTGGTTGCGATATATATATACCCACCCATACCTGCAAGAGCGCCGGAAATCGTAGTTCCGAGATATCTCATTTTGTATACGTTTACACCGACGCTGGCAGCCGCCTGAGGATGCTCGCCGCACGCCCTCATTCTTAAACCCGTTTTAGTTTTATAAAGCCATAACGAAAGCAGTATGAAAACGGCGATTGCTACGTACGTCGATATGTACGCTTTATCTGCGAATATACGCAAAAATCCGTTAAGATTACTATTTACGAAAGCGTAATTTGTCGATTTTGGCATTTCGATTTTTTCTTGCATAAACAAAGCAAGCGCAAAAGTGTTACATAATGCCGGCGCAAGCATATTCAGCGCCGTACCGCCTATCGTCTGATCCGCTTTCAAGTTAATTGCGGAGAAAGACAAAAGCAATGAAAAAATCGCGCCCGCTGCCGCAGAAACAAGCATCGCTAAAATATACATTATTTGCGGATGCCCGTCAAGCAAATTCGCTCTCTGCATAGCAGAAACGAATATCGCTCCGACGAACGACCCGAAAATCATCATACCTTCAAGCGCTATATTGATGATACCGCTTCTTTCGGCAAAAACACCCGCAAGCGCAACGACTAAAAGAGGAATTGCATAAATTAAAGTATTCTGAATAACAAAAACCATTTATTTACCCTCCACGCCGGCAGCATTTTCGATTACCTGCGGCGATTCCGCTTTTTTCTTTTTTTTATCTTTCTTGCCGGAACCGCTTTTCTTATTAAGTAAATCGATTATCAATTTAGTGAATCCCGCAAGATAAATAATAATCGCTATTATTACGTTTGCGACGTAACGGTTAAACCCATAAGTCGTAAGGTTATCACCGCCGACCGATATATATCTCATAAATAATCCCGAAAAGATAACGCCTATCGGATTACTCGATGCCAACAACGCTACCGGAATACCGTTAAACCCTTGATCGGGCAAAGATACGTATGCGGACTTGTAGTTGAATTCAATTCCCGGATTGAGATAATATAACGCCCCGCCTGCCGCGGCAAGTCCGCCCGCAATTGCCATGCTTAAAATGATATTTCGTTTTTCATTCATTCCCGCATACTTTGAAGCGTCTTTATTATGCCCGCATGCTTTTAATTCGTAACCGAATACGGTTTTATTAAGAATTATATACACGATAATTGCCAACACTATCGCAATTATTATACCCATATCGATATACGAACCCGGGAATAATTTATCCAGTCCGATCTTGGGCGTATACGCCCCCGTGGTTTTCGTCGTTACCAAGTAAGCCGTTTTACCGCCATTAGTATTGATCAGTGATTTACACGATGAAAATACCCAACTTACTATATTTGCGGCAATCCAGTTTGTCATTATACACACGATAACTTCGTTTACGTTAAGCAACGCCTTAAATGCGCCCGTAATTGCGCCCCACAATGCGCCCGCCAACATCCCTACGATCAAAGCAAGCAACCAAACCGCGAACATGCCGAATTTAGTCGTTGCGTGAACGTTCAAAGCGACTAAAAGCGAGCACATAGTACCCATCAGGTATTGACCGGGAGCGCCTATATTGAACAAGCCCGTCTTGAACGCAATTGCAACCGAAAGACCGGTTAATATAATCGGTACCGAATAGAATATCATATCACCGGTATTTGTAGCGATATACGCCGAAGTCCCGCTTGAGAACGGACCGGTAAATATAGTCAATAATCCGCCGATTGCGTCGGTATCTTCTTTCGTTACGAACGACAATATAATCATAATTATAAAGCCGACGAAAATTCCCGCCAGAATACAAATAACACTTGCGAGAATCGATTTTGTGGCAGGTTTTTCGTATAACCGCACAAAGCCAGGTTTTTTATCGTCTACCTTAACGAAAAGCCCTTTGAAAAATTTACCGATTTTTTTCAACGCCGTAAGTAATTTGGGTTCTTTCCCGTTCACGGAAACAAATAAACTTTTGAAAAACAACGCGATTTTTTTGAAAAAATCTTTAACTTTATTCATTCGCTTCCCCCTTTACGGTATCTCTTTTCGCCCCTGCCATATACAAACCGAGTTCTTGTACCGTCGTTTTCTTCGGATCCAATTCTCCGACGATTTCGCCCTCGTACATAACGAGAATACGGTCGGACAAATTCATTACTTCGTCAAGTTCGAGAGAAACGAGAAGTACAGCCGTTCCTTCGTCCCTCGATTTTACTATTTGTTGATGTATGAACTCTATCGCCCCTACGTCTAATCCGCGAGTGGGCTGAACGGCAACGAGTAAATTATGCGCTCTATCCATTTCACGGGCAACGATCGCTTTTTGTTGATTACCGCCAGACATAGAGCGAGCGGTCGATTTCGCCCCGTTACTGCTTCTTACGTCGAATTTATCTATAAGGTTTTCGGCGTAGTCTTTAACCGACTTGAATCTGATAAACCCGCCTTTACTGAATTCGGGTTCGTAATAACGCTGAAGCACCATGTTTTGCTCAAGCGAATAATCGAGAACGAGCCCGTGTTTATGCCTGTCTTCGGGAATATGACTCATACCGTGCGTATTGCGATATCTGATACTTTTATGCGTAATATCTTCGTCGTTAAGAATTATTCGCCCGCTTTCCGTTTTATCCAAACCCGTTAAAGCGTGAACAAATTCCGTTTGCCCGTTTCCGTCAATGCCGGCGATACAAACGATTTCGCCTGCGCGAACGCTGAAAGACACGTTATGCACGGCGTCTTTTTTATGTAATTTGCTCTTTACGCAAAGATTTTCAACGCTCAATACGGTTTCGGCGGGTTTTGCTTCGGTTTTATCGACTGCAAATTTAACGCTTCTGCCGACCATCATTTCGGAAAGTTCTTCCTTCGTGGTATTCGCAATATCGACCGTACCGATACATTTACCTTTACGAAGAACCGTACATCTGTCTGCAACAGCCATAATTTCGTTCAACTTATGCGTAATAAACAAAATAGATTTACCCTCGGCTTTGAGGTTTCGCATTATTTGCATAAGTTCGTCGATTTCTTGCGGAGTTAAAACGGCGGTAGGCTCATCGAAAATAAGTATTTCGTTATCGCGATAGAGCATTTTTAATATTTCTACGCGTTGCTGCATTCCGACGGTAATATCTTCGATCTTTGCGTCGGGATCAACTTTAAGCCCGTACGCTTCGGATAAAGCCACTACTTTTTCTTTTGCTTTCTTTTTTAGCAAAATACCGAATTTAGTCGTTTCGGCGCCCAATATAATATTTTCGAGAACGGTATAACACTCTACCAACTTAAAATGTTGGTGTACCATACCTATCCCGAAAGCGGTAGCGTCGTTCGGACTTTTGATTTTAATCTCTTGTCCGCATTTCTTTATAATACCTTTTTCGGGTTGATATAAGCCGAAAAGTACGCTCATGAGAGTGGATTTCCCCGCTCCGTTTTCGCCTAAAAGCGCGTGGATTTCACCTTTTTTAAGTTGTAAAGTAATATCGTCGTTAGCCTTAAAACCGTTAAACTCTTTCGTTATATTGAGCATTTCGATTTCATAAGGCGTATCCGTTACCACATTATGATTATCTTCGTTCATGCTTCCTCCGAATTACCTTTCTTCATATAGGGGCAGAATTATTAAATTTTGCCCCTATATGAAGAAAGGGCGCATACGTGCCCTTTCTTCTTTAATTATAAGTTAATCAGCCTTCCGGGGTAAATTCGATGTTTAATTTTTCGAATTTATTTGTAAGCCAAGTTGCATTATTGCAGTCCGTAGGAACATTCGCGTCAATAATTACAGAACCGTCTTTAATTTGGTTGAACAAAGTCGTATATTCCGCTACCGTAAAGGTGGTGAATCTCCAGGAACTCTTGTTGGTCGGCAATCCCGTTGCGTTATCGCTCGCTCCGAGATTAGAAGTCTGACCGCCGAGTTTAGTATCCCATTGACCGTCATAATATTCGCCGAGAATTTTCTGAACGGATTCTTTAAGTCCTTTTACGGCGCTGGTGATTACGTATTCGGAAAGCGGTCCCTGGTCGACGTCAACGCCGATTATTTTCGGGTTCTTATCACTGTTCACCCCTGCAGCGGCAACGACAGAACTGAACATAGATCCGCCGCAAGCGAATACTACCTTAGTACCGGCAGCATACCAACCGCTTATTTGAGTTTGAAGATCGCTGGAAGCAGAGAAACTCGTACCATACTGATAACTATATTTTACGTTAATCTTCGTATCGGTATCGGCATATTTAAGTTTCGCCGCAGCGTTCGCGCCCTGAACGAAACCATATCCGAAACGGTTACATGCGGGGTTGCTTCCGCCACCGCCGAGAGTTGCTCCGAGATCCTTGTAACCATCCATGACGGCAGCATAACCTGCGAGATAACCGGATTCTTGTTCTTTATAAACGACAGCGGTTACGTTGGGGATGGCTTCGCCCTTTTTATCGGTAAGCGTCCAACCGTCGATAAATACAAATTTAACGTTGGGGCTTTCAAGCGCAACGGTGGTCATAGCCGTAGCCTGTAAGAAACCGGGGGCAACTATAATTTTTGCACCGTTCTTTACTGCCTGGCGCATAGCCGCAATACGGTCGTTATCCGTTGCATCAGAGCCGTTGGCGGGCTGGTAGTACTTATAAGTTTTGTTGTGCGCTTTTGCGTATGCTTCCGCACCTTCATAAGTACCCTGGTTGAAACCGCCGTCTTTCAACTGTCCGACGTCGGTTACGACTGCGATCTCGTAAGTTTTCGCTTCTTTTTTACAACCGGTGAAAACGGCTGCGCAACTGACTGCGACTGCGAAACACAAGACCATGCTTAAAAGTTTCTTCATAACATTCTCCTTTGGGTTTCCCCAATTTTTTTTATAAAACACGCCGTTATTAAGCGTATTTTCCTATCATACGGCGAACTTCGTTCGCAATTCCCATTTAAGGGGATTTCGTTTTGTGAAGCAAAACGAAACGGGCGCGCCCGTAAAAAATTTTAATACTTGCTATTTGTTTTAGTTATAATTTAATTATATACCGCATTCACTCGTTTGTCAATCGTTTGTCAAAATTTATTCAAATCTTTTTTCGTGAACGAAAACGGCAAAATTTCATCGACGGTATACGACTGAAATTTATCGGGATTCCCGAGCAAAATTCTGAAATCTTCACCGCAAAATTCCGCCAAAACCTGCCTGCACACTCCGCAGGGCGAACAAAATTCAAGCGGATTTTCTTCTTTACCCCCTACGACCGCAATAACGGCAAAATCACTTTCGCCTTCCGAAACGGCCTTGAATACAGCCGTTCGCTCGGCGCAAACGGTCGGCGTATACGACGAGTTTTCAATATTGCAGCCCGTATAAAGTTTTCCGCTTTTCGTAAGCAACGCCGCTCCGACCTTAAAGTGCGAATAAGGAGTATACGCGAATTTTCTCGCTTCGTTCGCGGCAACCATCAATTCTTTATCGGTCATAAATTTTTACGCGATCGCCAAAGCGATTTCCATCATTTTAGTAAAAGAATTCTGCCTTTCTTCGGCGGTCGTATTCTCTTCGGGATAAATAAACGAATCGGAAACCGTACATATACAAAGCGCGTTTTTACCCGCCCTTGCGGCGTTACAATAAAGAGCGGCAGACTCCATTTCTACGCCCAACACGCCCATTTTACTCCAAGTCATAGCCGAATTAGCGTCATCGTAGAACGTGTCGGAAGAAAGGATATTGCCGACTTTGAAATTCACTCCCGCTTTTTTACATTCCGTAACCGCTTTTTCGACCAAGTTATAAGAAGCGATCGGGCAAAACGTTCCGGGAAGATTATATTGCGACGCGTAATTACCGTTGGTACACGCGCCCATTGCGATAATGATATCGCGCGCGTGAAGGTCTTTATCGAAACTTCCGCAAGACCCTACTCTTATAATGTTTTCTACACCGTAAAAATTAAAGAGTTCGTAAGAATAAATGCCGATTGACGGCTGCCCCATGCCCGAAGCCATAACGGAAACTCTTTTGCCCTTATAATATCCCGTATATCCGTTTACCCCTCTTACGTTGTTTACGAGTTTAGCGTCCGTAAGATAATTTTCGGCAATAAACTTAGCGCGAAGCGGATCTCCCGGCATAAGAACGGTCGGGGCAAAATCGCCGTAAGCGGCGGATATATGCGGCGTAGGTACGTTTTTGTGTTCGTTACTCATTTATTCTCACTCTCCTTAACTATTTTTACTATTCTCGACGTGCCGAGCCTTGATGCGCCTAAGTTGATGAAATCTTCGGCGTCCCGAATAGTTTTAATTCCGCCGGCGGCTTTAATTTTAACGCCTTTATCGACGTTTTCTTTGAATAGAATAATATCATCGCGCGTTGCGCCGGCAGTCGAAAATCCCGTCGACGTCTTTATAAAGTCGGCTTTGGCTTCGCTGACAAGTCGGCAACAAATTTTCTTTTCTTCGTCGGTCAAAAGGCAGGTTTCTATAATTACCTTAAGAATTTTATCATTGCAGGCGTGTTTTATTCTTACGATTTCGTTTTTTACGTAGTCGTAGTTTCGGGCTTTAAGTTCGCCGATATTTATAACCATATCGATTTCGTCCGCGCCGTTTTCAACTGCGTCTTCGGTTTCAAACACCTTAACCGCAGTCGTATTGTACCCGTTCGGAAAACCTATCACGGTGCAAATTTTAAGTTTGTCGCCAACGTATTCTTTCGCCCTCGCGACGAATGACGGCGGGATACAAGCCGAAGCGGTCTTATATTTTATAGCGTCGTCTAAGGTCTCCTTAATATCGTCCCACGTAGCCGTCTGCGAAAGCAGCGTATGATCGCAATAGGTTAAAATATCTTTTACGTCCATAAATACTCCCTTATTCTTGCTTAACGTTTTCTTGCATATAACAGTATACCACACGCCGAAATTCATTTCAACAAATAATTAAAAATTTTTTATAATTTTTTTTTGAAAAAAGGCATTAAAAAACTTGTCTTTTATAAATTTATATGATAGAATATTATTCGCTTTTAACGCTGCTATGGCTCAGTAGGTAGAGCACGTCCTTG
>ERZ780178.967-NODE-967-length-19568-cov-26.560191_pt1 | contig 19568 bp, 13 predicted proteins | sample MGYA00511018_ERZ780178 | MGnify/ENA primary metagenome ERZ780178 (study PRJEB29588, sample SAMEA2151439) | human gut metagenome | biome: human gut; feature: human-associated habitat; material: faeces | place: Denmark | collected 2008/2010 ...
TGTCCTCGCCCGGAGCCGGCAAGACGACTACCCTCAAGGCAACTATCGCCGCGCTAAAAGACAAAGTCAAGATAGGCGTTATGGAGGCGGATATCGACAGTGATGTTGACGCGAAGAAAATTGCCGAGACGGGAGTCAAGGCAATTCAGCTGCACACCGGCGGAATGTGCCACCTCGACGCGGAGATGACAAGACAGGGTCTTGACGGACTCGAGACCGGCGATGTTGAGCTTGCGATTCTCGAAAATGTCGGCAACCTCGTCTGCCCCGCAGAGTTCGACACGGGAGCAGTCAAAAATGCTATGATACTCTCCGTGCCCGAGGGCGACGACAAGCCGCTCAAGTATCCTCTGATGTTCTCCATATGCGATGTTGTTATCATCAATAAAATTGATGTCCTTCCCTATTTCGACTTTGATGTCGAGAAGTGCAAGGAATATATAAAGCGCCGCAACCCGAACGCAAAAGTATTCATGATCTGCGCCAAGACAGGCGAAGGCGTTGACGAATGGGCGAACTGGCTTCTCGGCGAAGTCAAGAACTGGAGAGACGAGAAGTAAAAGATATAAAAATAAAGGCAACCGAGCAGTAAGATTTAAGTCTTACTGCTCGGTTTATTAATTGCTGGAATGTCTGGTCAGAGAGTTTATCAATGACTTTTCTTCGCTTTTATCACGCCTTTGACGGTCTCGAACGCGTGGAGCGAGCCGACAAGCGGATGGTAGAGCATGATACGCGGACCGGAGTAGCGCATGACGGCTCTTATCTTTTCGCGCATGGCGGGCTTATAGCAATGGCACGGGCACTGGGAGCAGAAATTCTTTTCATTCCCCCAACGGCAGTGGTCGAGCCTGTAAAGCGCATAGTCGCACAGCTCCCGGCACTCGGGGCAAAGTTCTCCCCTTTTTGTCTTGTGCACGCCGTGACAGTAGATTTTCACCATCTCCGGCAGCATCTCTTTTTCGCGGGTTATTCTGTCTTTTGTCTCTTTCTTGCTCATGATAATCTGCCTCTGTAAACCGTATAAGCCTTGTCGGCTATTCTCGAAGTTGATTTTCTGTGGGAGACGAGCACTATGCTCTTGCCCTTCTTTGCCTCGTTTATCGAGCGCAGGATATGACCCTCGTTGAGGCTGTCAAGGTTACTCGTAGGCTCGTCAAGCATAATCATCGGCGCATCGCTGAGGAACGCCCTGGCGAGACCTATTCTCTGCTTCTCGCCGTCGGAGAGCAGATCTCCGAGCTCGCCGACATTTGTGTCATAGCCCTTGGGCAGAGTCATGATGAAATCATGGATAGAAGCTTTCTTCGCCGCTTCAACGACCTGCTCATGCGTGGCGTTGTAATCGGCTATTTTTATATTGGACTCTATCGAATCGTTGAAAAGCTGCGTCTCCTGACTGACAAGGCTCTGGTTGCTTCTGAGGCACGAGGTCTTTATATCTCTGATATCCTCGCCGCTCATCTTTATGCTGCCCTGCTGAACATCCCAGAAGCGCATCATGAGCTTGAGCGCGGTGGACTTGCCCGAACCGCTCGGGCCCGTGATACTGATTATCTTGTCCGGCTCGACAGTCATATTGAAGCCGTCAAGAATTTTTTCATCGCCGTAAGCAAATCCGACATTTTCGTTTTCCATGCCGTCGAAAGCAACTGTTTTTCCGTCTGTGTTTTCTTCAACCACCGGGTTCTCATCGAGTATGCCGAGAACTCTTTCGCCCGCCGCGAGAGTGTGGGTAAGATTTCCGGCAAGACCCGAGAGCGCGGCGACGGGGCCGAACGAGCTCATCATCGAAACGGTAGAAACTATCATTCCGTCGAAACCGATAACGCCTTTTTGATAGAGGGCGATACCCGTGAGCAGCATTGCAACGGAGAAGAAGATTATTGCGATATCCGTAACGGCGCCCGTGTGTCCCTCTATCTTCTTGAGTCTGTCCTGAAGCGAGTTCAACTCGTCGGTCTTTTTATCCATTTCTTCAAGGCGCTTGTCGGTGCTGTTATATCTTATCGACTCAAGCAGTCCGCGCATACTGTCGAGCACAAAGCCCGAGAGCGCGCCGGAGCCGTCTCTGTAGGTCATGCCTACATTCTTGTTGACCCTCGAGGACACCAAAGGAATCACCGCGCCGACCGTTATATAGGCGGCGAGCGCAACGAGCGAGAGCCAAATGCTGTAGCGCCCGATAAAAATAAGCATAATAAGGCAGGTCAGTATCGCAATGCAGGTCGGCGATATCGTGTGCGCATAGAACACTTCAAGCAGTTCGATGTCGCTCGTTATGACCGAGACAAGGTTGCCTTTGTCTTTACCCTCGAGCTTCGCGGGAGAAAGCCGGCGCATGGCTTTGAACACCTTGTCGCGGATAAGAGCCAAAAGCTTGAATGCTATATAATGGTTGCACGCCTGCTCGCCGTAATGCAGAAATCCCCTCAAAACGGCAAAGATTATAATGCAGACGCAGCCGGTTTTTATCGCTGTTCCGCCGCTTATCTTCGCAGCAGTGAGCAGAGTCAGCGAACCTGCGACGGTTATCTGAATGGCGCACAGGAATCCGAGCACACCGAGCAAAACCGCAAGGCACATAAAGCCGGAAAGCGGCTTGACGAGGACTATGAGTCTGCTCATTATACGCAGACCGCTCTGTTTTCTTTTCATACCGCTGCCGCCTCCTTTGAATATTTTTCAAGCTGAGCCTGAGTCGAATACATTGTATAATACTTGCCCTTTTCTTCCATGAGGTGCGAATGCGTGCCGCTCTCCGCGAGGCATCCGCCGTCGAGCAGAAGGATCATATCGGAGGTGACAACATTTTCGAGCCTGTGTGAAATGAGCAAAACCGTCTTTGTCTTTGACATCTCACGGATAACCTCCATGATGTCATTTTCGCTCTCGACATCGATGTTCGAAGTGACCTCATCGAAGATATACACAGGTGTGTCATGCAAAAGCGCGCGGGCTATCGCGAGGCGCTGACGCTGACCGCCGGAGAAGTTGCTTCCCTGCTGAGAGAGAGCCGTATCAAGCCCATCCTGCGAGGAGAGGAACTCCCAGAGATTCACTTTTTCGAGCGCGTCTATGAGTTCGTCGTCGGAAGCATTCGGGCAAGCCATGAGCAGGTTGTCCCTAACCGTCCCGGCGAAGATATAGCTGTTGAAATTGACGGCGGTTATGTTATCCATGAGCGCTTTTTCGTCGATGTCTCTTATCTCAACGCCGTCTATCTTTATGCTCCCTTTGTAGCCTTTTGTTGTGCCGCAGATAAGAGAAGCTATTGTGCTCTTTCCGCAGCCGGACTCGCCGACGACGGACACCAGGCTGTTCCTCGGAATGTCCGCCGAGATGCCGTTGAGCACCGACTTTTCCCCGTCATAGGAGAAGGTCACGTTTTCGAGCCTTATATCGCTGTCAAAGCAAGCGGGAATCTGCGTTCCGCGCTCGTCCTCGGGAGTATCGAGAATCTTGAAAAGCTTGTCGCTCGCCGCCATACCGTTCATCGCAACATGGAAGAAAGAGCCGAGCAGGCGCAGGGGCAGGAAGAAATCCGCGGCAAGCATAATGATAAGAAACGCCTGCGGCAGTGTTATCGTTCCGTTTGCCGCCTGAAATACCGCGATAACAACGCCGGCGGCGCTGCCCGCATATGCGACGATATCCATGACGCTGACGGAGTTCAATTGCATGGTAAGTACCTTCATGGTGATACGCCTGAACTCCTCCGCCTTTTCGTTCATCTCAACGTTCTTTCTCTCATCGGCCTGATATACCTTGAGGGTCGTGAGTCCCTGAATATTTTCGAGGAACGTGTCGCCAAGGTTGACATACACTCCCCAGTATTTGCTGAGCAGGCGTTTTGCTATCTTCTGCACCGCGACTATCGAAAGCGGAATCAACGGCACGCAGACGAGAAGCACGAGCGAGGCTTTCCAGCTGACAAAAGAGAGCACGGAGAAAAGCGTAATCGGCGCGAGCATCGCGAAGAAGAACTGCGGCAGATACTTGCCGAAATAAAGCTCAAGCTGATCGACACCCTCGACAAAAACCTGGAGCACCTCGGAGGTTGAAACCTTCTCATGATACGACGCACCCATGCGGGTAAGCTTTTTGTACATCTTCCCGCGCAGGACTTTTTTCACCTGTGCCGACGCCAAAAAAGATGTCTTTGAGCTGCACACTCCGCAGACATAGCGCACTGTCATAACTGCGGAGATGCCTATAATATAAGGCAGAAGCACGCTAACCGTCATGGTCGCGCCGCCCAAAATAAGCTCAAGAATATGTGAGAAAATAAACATCATCACGATATTCGCGCAAAGCCTTATCCACTGCGCGAGCACCGTAAGGGCAATGTACTTCTTGGAGGAAGGCACCTGCCCTATGAGTCTTGTTTTTATCATCTAATCACTCCCCAATGATTTTGAACTGTTTATTGAGATAGCTGTCGGCGAGATTTCTGTCCCCGTGTTCGGCTATTTTTCCGTTGCCCATTATGAGCGCCCTGTCTGCCATAGCGGCGGCGCACCTGCGGTCGTGAGTAACGGTGACGACCGTACAGCCGTTTTCGCGGTTCAACTTATTGACAGCCGAGACTATTCGCTCAAGATTATTATAATCCTGTCCAACAGTAGGCTCGTCGAGGAACAGCACTTCCGGCTCGCCCGCGCATATCGCAGCGAGACCCGCGCGGCGTTTCTGTCCCTCCGAAAGGGACTGCGGATGCCTATTTTCAAGCCCCGAGAGGCCGAACGCCTCGATCATCTCCCTTGCTTTCTGCTCCGATGATGCCCTGAAAGAGACCTCGGCGAGCAGTGTCGGCATGAAGAGCTGATATGTCGGATTCTGATAGACAAAGCCGACCTTTTTGAACCACGCGGCGTTGGGCTTTCTTCGCCCCGGCTTTTGAACTATATTTTGTTCGAGCGTGCCTGATGTGAGCTTGTTGAGCCTTGCAAGAGTCCGCATGAGCGTAGTCTTGCCGCAGCCATTCGCACCGAGCAGAACAAGGCGTTCACCTTTATACACATCGATATCGAGCGAATCAAGGATATTTCTGCCGCCTGCGCTAAACACCAAACCACGTCCGCTTATAACCGGTGAGCCAGCAGTGTGTGCATTGTTCTCCGGCTCTATGACCCGTTCGGAACGGGTAACGGCATCTTTATCGGTGCTCACTATGACATTTTTATCTTTTATCCACATGACCTTGTTGACATACGGTCTGACAACATCGAGCCTGTGTTCAACGAGCAGCACGGCATATCCGCTTTTGGCAAGTGAGCGAAGCGCGCCGAGCAGGACATGCGCGCCCTCAACGTCAAGGTTTGCCAGCGGCTCATCAAGAATTATGATTTTCTGCTTCATCGCGAGCGTCGAAGCGGTAATCAGTCTCTGCTTCTGCCCGCCGGACATAGTCCGCGTCTTTGCGTCGGGCGATATTTTCATCATATTTGTGCTCGCCTCTATACGCCGATCTATTGTCTCGACCGGGATATCGAGGTTTTCGCACCCGAAAGCTATTTCGTCGCGGACGATATCATAGACTATCTGCTCATCGGCATTCTGGAGCACCGTGCCTATGAGCTTCGCGCGCTCGCTGACTCTGACGGCAGTAACATCCTCGGAATTTACATAAATTTTTCCCTCAAGCTTTCCCGGCGTTATAAACGGAATCATGCCGTTGATTATTGAGAGCAGAGTGCTCTTGCCCTCGCCTGATACGCCGGAGAGAAGCACAAAGTCCCCGTATTCTAGAGTAAAATTGACATTGTCAAATATTTTCTCTGAGCCGTTATATGAAAAGCTGATATTTTCAAGCCTCAACGCATCCACGCCGCCACCCCCAGACCCGCGCAGGAAATAATCACTGCGACGAGAAATATTATGTCGCGCGCACGAAGCTCGACCTTACCGTAGACGGTTGCGGGAGAATTATCGAGCGCGAACGCCCTTGTCTCAAGCGAAAGAGAAAGCGTATCGGAAATGCCGATAATGCGCATGACAAGCGGAATGAAAAAAGCTCTGTAGAGGCAGTCAGGGCGATACCATTTGACATTCGCGCCGCGCACCCTCATCGCCTCCCATATGCGCCTTATCTCGGTGACAAGTATCGGGATGAAGCGGAGGGTGACCAGCATTCCGAGCGTTATTATCCGCGGACAATGCAGCTGATTCATGCAGCGCGTGAGATCCGCGGGCGGTATTGTTATCATCGGCACGGCGCATATCCCGAGCAGGAGTGCACGCACGACGGTCTGCCAAAAGGCGTCGAAATTGCGATTAGTTATAAAAGCCAATCCACCTATCACGAGCCCGAATGCGAGCATTGCGGCGCTCATTTTCCATGCGCCGCGAAACAGTCCGAAGCAGCAATAGAGCACGAACAACACGTCGGCAAAAGCAAACGCCCAAAGGCTCTTTGAAAACAACATTCCGCACACGAGCATGCACAGCGACGAGACGAAAGCTATGAGCGGATAGAGCGGTTTTCTTACACTGAACGCATCAAGCATTTCCGTCTTCTCCGTTGGGCTTGAGCTTGCCCGCCTTTTGCAGTTCGGCGGCTATTTTCATGCCGATTGCCGCACCTATGAAGCCGAGTGCCACGGTGCCGAGCGAAGTAAATATCGAAGCTATCGGGCGCGCGAGCAGCTGCTCATAGCTCTGTCCGTTGAGCCAGATGCTGAAAAGCACTGAAATCGGCAGAGAGAGCGGCATATATATTCCCGCCGTGAAAAGCACGGAGCCTTTCTTATTATAACCTCTGAAGAACAGGAGCATCAGCAATTCCGCGATGATAGCCGCCACAAAATTATTGAAGAACATGACGGGCGAAAAGAACACGAGCGGAGCGCCGGAAAACAGACCGATTATGGTCAGCGCGCCGGGCTTTCTGACTTTCATCATACCTATCGCGCAGAAGAGCGCATATATCGGAGCTGCCGCCATATTGCGGAGTCCGAACAGAGTCGTGTGCATAACGAGCGGCATGGTTATTCCGCCGCAGAGCGTCATCGCCGCCGAAAGAATTGCAAGGAAAACGAAATCCTTGACCTGAAATTTTTTGAAGCATTTGTTCATTCCGGTTACTCCTTTATTGCTTTTCTCTTTATCACCGTTGCAACTATGAGCACAACTATAACGACCGCCGCAAAGACAGATCCGATTATCGCCGCAGTCTTTTTGCTTCCGCTGTTATTTGAAGTCGTCTCGGAAACGGATTCGGCAACAGATTCAGAGACAGTTGAAGCCTCATTTTCCGAGATGCTCTCCCCTGTTACCGTCTCGCCGGCAGAATCGGTTTCGGCAGGTGCAGAAGCCGTTGTATCAACCGAAGCTTCGCCTTTTGCGCTTTCAGTCGGCTTCGCGGGAGTCACTGCATTCGGAGCAGTAACAGCGGCGGAGCCGATATCCGCAACTTTTTTAGCGCTTGCATAGTCGATATGTATTCTCGCGGAGGGCGACATCGGCATAACGGGTGCGGCGAACTTCACGCCGACGAACTCGCCGTTTCCGACTATCGGAAACTCAAACGCGGACTGATATGTCGTGCCCGCTATCTTAATGCTCCCTGCGGGCTTGACTTCGACCGTGTCGCCCTCAACTCCGCCGTTTTTGTAGTACCAGAACTGCATACCCGAGACGCTCTCGGGCGTTGCTATAGTCAAAGTCTTGCTGCCGTTTTTCACGGTCAACAGTGCGGTATGAACAAGGTATTTGTCGCCCATAGAGGTCTTGTCCTTCTGAGCGTGGTACATCTTAACGCTGACTTCATACACGCCGTCCTGAGTCGGAGCCAAAGCCGCAAAAGCCGGCAGAGCCGCGCATATAATTACCGCAAGCATCAAAACAACTGCGGCAACAGCCGATATTTTTCTGTTCATGTTTCTCCTCCATTCAATTAGCTTTTGCTAACTGCAACACAAAAAGCAAACGCCGTTTCGGCGTCACAGTACTTTTTCTCGATTAGCATTAGCTAACTACAAATCTTAAAGTCAACCGGTTAGCCATTGCTATCCGGTTCGATAATATTTTACCAATCATTCGGCTTTATGTCAATATCATCGGCAAAATTCCGTATATCTGCCCTTTTTCGCGCTGAGTCAAACGCAAAAATTATGTAAAGTGGAGATTAATTGGGTCTGCTGTTAGTGCGGCAGACTCGGTATTTGAGTCGGTAGGTAAAGTAAAACAGAGCAGAAAGATTCTAGTCTTACTGCTCTGTCAGTTAAATAGAATTCATTTAATACAATGACTTTTTAATAAATGAAGTGTTTGCTCCGCAAACATGAAGCGACAACTTCGTTGTAATAAAGTGCTCGCTATGCTCGCACGAAGTAAAGCGCGCTTTTAATTTTCATGCGGTTTGACCGCACTTCATTAGCGAAGCGACTTCATTTTTCATGCACCGAAGGTGCGCTTAATTGAAAAAGCACTTGCAAATGCAAGTGCTTTTTCCTGGCTCCCCCTGTTGGACTCGAACCAACGACCCTTTCGGTCAGAAACATAGTCGCATTGCTCGCTTGGAGCGCTTCGCAACGCTCGTTGTTTCTTCCTGCTCATAGCACCGCTTCATCTGCCGCAGGCAGCGCGGTGCTCCGAGCCAGTTAACAGTGGTTGTGACGCGAATATCAAACAGTGTCATTCGATTCCATGCAGTGTAGAACCGTGATTTTTCCCATATAACGCAATTAATAAACGGTTCGCGTGGTGCGAAAAATCGCTAAATAATAATGGTGTTAGACAATTGTTAGACGGTTTGCTTGCTGTTGTTTTATATTGCGGAGTGGAGTAAAGGAAACTCGCTGAGTAGCTATACTCAGAAACACAGGTTCAATCCCTGTCTCTGCAAACTTAAATCTAAAATTTTATAGCGGGCATAGAAGAAGGCAAGCTTTTCTTTCATGTTGCACCGTACTAATTCTTTTAGTTGTTTCCAGATTGTTTCTTTATTTAGATGCACAATAACTCATAGATTCGCAAAATGGTATAAAATTACACTACTCTCAAACGACACAGGCACACTGACGGCGAACATCATCGTTTTACTACCTTATGAAATTACACTACTCTCAAACGCAATTGCAGGCGGTTATCTGCACGCAGTTGTTTTACTACCTTATGAAATTACACTACTCTCAAACCAGCCCGCTCGGTCTGCGTACTATACTACCGTTTTACTACCTTATGAAATTACACTACTCTCAAACTAGCTCCCGCACAGCTGAAGCTCGACATTGTTTTACTACCTTATGAAATTACACTACTCTCAAACATTTGCTCTTTTGATTCTTTCGTCTATTGGTTTTACTACCTTATGAAATTACACTACTCTCAAACAAGCTGCTGTTCGATCGTATCGATTCTGTGGTTTTACTACCTTATGAAATTACACTACTCTCAAACGAGCGACGGCGGGATATCGGGGATGGTGTAGTTTTACTACCTTATGAAATTACACTACTCTCAAACCGCTCCGCTTCAAGCTTCGCTTCTTCGTTTTACTACCTTATGAAATTACACTACTCTCAAACCGTTTGTATGCTGCCAGTCAGGGCGATTAAGTTTTACTACCTTATGAAATTACACTACTCTCAAACCTCAAATGAGAATAAGCTGCGACACTACAATTCACAGGGTAACATCATAAAGTGGTTATATTATAATCCAAAAATCATCTTTCTTCAACAATTTCGCACATATCTTTATCCAAAATATAAAGATTTTCTTGCGGAAGTGAGTGAAAGCTGTTTTGACTTTCAATAATAAGAATTTCAATGCCTTGATATTTCAAAGCATCATAGATTTTTTCAATTTCTTCTTCATCAAAATAGCAATGAAAGTTTAAAAGGACATAGGCTTCAAAGGAACAATATTTATTAGTTAAAACTATAAAGTCAAGCAGTCACGTCAACAAATCATCGCTATCAACATTTGGTTTAAAATTATGAGCTTTAAAAATATCAACTAAATCAGTATCGTCATCAAACGAAAAATCAAAATCGTATTCTGTTGAGAGCTTTTTGAGAAAATCTAATATATCTTTTTTTAGTGTCACAACATAGTCTTGAAGGAAATTATTAGAATAAGAAGATAAATCTTCATATAGCTTTTTAAGTGTCGGTATTGAAAAACTTAAGTCAAAGAAGTTAGAAATAAAGCAAACTTTATTTTTAAATTTTAAAGAACAATCGTGACAGCCATAATATGAGACAAGTTCGGAGGAAGGATTTTGCTTTTCATCACAAAATATTACTTTTATCTTTTGTTTAGTCAGTTCACAAAGAAGAGCAGTAGTAATGGAGGACGCAGTGTTTTCAATAATTAAAACTGAAATTTCGCTTATATGCACTTGTACATTTGATTCAACATCACGGACAACCATATAGCCAAGCCTCAGATCAAGTTTAGATGGCTTTGAAACTACTACCGTCCTCCATCCCATAATAACTATCTCCTTATTTTAAAAGATCTATTTCCTGCTCAAAAAGCCCGGAGATTGACTGGTTAATAAGTTTTACGGTCTTGTAACTTGGCTGCATTTTATTGCTGATTGTAGTTACCCCACTCTTTTTAGCCTCACCTATTGCCGATAAATCACCACTCATAACATTTGCGTGGAGAATGTTGATTATTTGCATAAGTATATAACATTGTTCATAGAGTGATAAGCCCTCAAATTCACATTGCTTGTCAATCAATATATTTGCCAATTTTGAAAATTTAACATTGTAGATCGTATGATTAGTCTTGTGCTTAAGGGCTTCATATAAATCCGCGTTATCTTTTTCTGTTATTCCATCAAAGGACGTTATTTCTTTTTCTTTTCTCAGCTCTGCACATTTAGCAAGATAGCTTGAAATTTTCTTAATATATTTTTCTTGTTCTTGACTAACAACAAGTTGAACAGCAGGTTTACAGATCAAATTTGCTCCTCCGCTACTCTTACTACTTATGTGCATTCTGAAACCATTAATACTGATAAGAGCATTGTATTTAACGCAAGGAATGATAATTTTAACATAATCAACTCCGAGCTTGCGTTTTATGAACTCCTGTGGATTCCTTATATATTCCTTTTCAGCATATAAATCAACAGGTTCAAAAGAACGAACAATTTCTCCTTTACTGTTTTTGTATTCAACAAAAGCAAAATATGCTGATGAAGGTTTATTGTATCCACCATATTTATCAATGTCCATATCCTTTTTACGAGGCACCTGTCCCAAACCTTTTTTAAGCGGATTTTGGTCAAACAAACCACCGGTTTGCTTAAATGCATACCTCGTAAAGCGAATATTGTTCTTTGCCATATTTGACTTAACAATGTTTATAGATTTATTATTTTCTACAATCCACGCACCGTTTGTTGTGTAATCAAACATTTTGTTAACGCTCCATTTACCGCTTTGAACATTGTCAATGAAGTGCGCAAGATGAGATCTGACAGTATAAACATTACCAACTACAATATTTAGATAAGCATCTTTAGCATGATGAAAATCATTAACATCACGAGATTTGACAAAGTCATTTTCCTGTCTGAAGTCAGATACAAGGCTTGCCTTGATATATTCAACGGCTGTATCATGATAACGCTTTTTAAGAAGCTGCGCTACTGCCTTAGTAGACTGGCGGGTTTCAACAAGTTGTCTTGATACAAATGATGAAAGTTCTTCATCTGTAAGCGGTTGATTTCTAACAAGTCTTTCAAACTTCTCTTTTGAAATTAAACCTTTGTCAAAAAGTGTTTTCCAGAAAGGAAGCATATTGTTTCTAATAGAGCTATTTATAGGATAAATATTGCCTTTTTTTGCATTTTCTGCTTTTAAAACAAGTACTCTGTTATTAAGACTATCATCTTTGATTTTTGACCGTGGAAAAATATGGTCAATATCATAAATATTATTGTTGTAAATTTCGCTTAATTCAATAGGTTTTCCTGTGTACATACACTTACCTAACTGTGTGTAATAAAGGTAAAGGGCATCTCTTCTGAAATCATTTTCATCTGTATTACAAAGCTGTTCGTAAAGTTTCTGCTCATCCTTTTTGCAATATTTATAAAGTTCTATTAATTTTTGCTTTCTTGAGACAGTTCTCTTTTTTTCGCCTTCATCCCTTGCGACTTCAATAAATATCTTCTTCGGATCATGACCTTGAATTTTAACTATTTCTTCAACAATTTGCATTGCCTGATAAATAGGGCGCTTAATCTTTGGAGAAACATAAAGATTGTCAATTTCTTTCCTCAAAGAAGTAAAAGTGCTATCACCATTCTCTTCATCAATCTTTTTCCTGAAGTCATAATTGGAACTGAGAAGTTGCATTAAGTTGTCATTTGTTTCCCATAAAGCATGAATGATATTTGTATATTCACCTGTTGATGGCAAAACTGCTTCAATGCCTGTTAAAAACTTTTCAGATAAACGGCTCCAGCCTGTGTACTTAAGTTTTGATATTTTTTTAATATCATCCGCTGTTAATCTATCTCCATATAATCTTTTAAGCCTGTTTTTAAGAAGTTTTTTGTCATCACCAAAAATCGTGACAGATTTGATTATTTCTTCTTTATCACTATACGAAAGGTCAATATTCTGAAGATCTATAAATGGTTTAAGACTGCCTTTAATAGTTGTGTCAATTCCTGTTATTTCAATGTTCATATAACCATTTGATGCAAGATATTTTTTTAAATCAAACACTTTTACTTTATTGCTTTTTTCAAACAGGTCTTTATAGATCCCTTGCTTTAACTCAACAGAAATCTCTTCACCGTCAATTTTTATATTGTTGATTTCGTTAAGAACGGTAAATGCACTATAAAGAAGCGAGTTCTTTGGAATAACATCTTCTTTAGGTAAATAAGTACATTTGCTTGTTAAATTATTAATAAACTTCTCAGCACTATTATCTGCATCAACAACATTTTCAAAATTCCATGGATAGATTTTCTCACCTGTTCTCACAAGCCAGCTTTTTTCACTATGCTTGTTAAGCGGACCAACATAATAAGGAATTCTGTATTTAAATATGTCTATTATTTTTTCGCTGACAGTTTTTCCACTTGAGTCCCTGTCAGCTAAAAATGGCAAATAATTCTTTGCATTACTTAAAATTGCTTCAAGCTCTGCCCTATTAAGCTGCATAGGAATAACAGAATTATCCTTTGTTACAGCTTTGGGCATAAATGAAGATGTTTCTATCTCTTTATACATCTGTGCATACTTTTCATCTAATAGCTCTTTTGGAAGTTGTTTTCTTAAAAAGTCACAAAATGTTTCCTGATCACACTTTTTCATAACAGGATTTTTTGATGAATAGCCAGAGTATGAAAGATAGTTTGAAACCTTATCACTGTTTTCATTAAAGATATGACTATACTTTTCCGGTACATAAGCTTTAACATATTCTTTCAAAAGCTTTAAATCTCTTTTATGCTTTTCATATGTGTCAACTTTAGCGTAAGAAATGTATTCTTTTCCATTTAAAATATCAGCGAGAATTGCCCAATCATATATAGCTTTTAACTTTTCAATGAGTTCAAAGTTCTCACCAAAAACGCTTTCATAGGTTGTAGCCTTATCATCATATCCACTCTTAAAACATATGCTTTTACCTTCGGTATCATCGTATTTGTCTGTATTAAATAGGTCTTTAGCTTTAGCTGTGGCTCCTGATAAAAGTGTTACTATTGCTACTTCAAAAACATCTACTTTTTTATTTAAGGCAAATTCTTTAATAAGAGCTTCCTTCTTCTTGCTTGACGTTAAAGAACTATTTTTAATAATATCTTCAACAGGTTTTAAATCATTACAGCTAAAACCCTCTGATTCATAGTTTGAATTTGATTTAATATATTCGTTTAGTTCAGTAAATATTGCTGTGAAATCAAAATTTCCGTTTTTACCTAAATCATCATTATCAAATAAAAAGTGACCTCTGTTTTTGATGATATGATGCAAAGCTAAAAACACAAGACGAACATCATGTGGTTCAACACTTTCAATTAACTCTTTTCTAAGATGATAAATAGTTGGATATTTTTTATAATAATCTTTATCTGTATAATCAGGATCATTGAACAAAGAATACTTGCCAGAAACATTCTTATCTCCATCATAGAGTGCACTATCCTTAAGTCTTTGGAAAAATGCAATGTCTTTCTTGGAAATTTCCTCATTAAAGAGCATTTCTAAGCAGTTTAATCTGTATTTGTTTCTTTCTAATCTTCGTCTGCTGCTACGAAATTCTCTTCTTTCAACAGCAGTATTTCCGCCCTCAAGGAGCCGAATACCCCACATAGAGTTTCCTTTAAATTTAGGGATATTGTAATTTTTATCTGTTACTGCCCAACCAATTGAGTCTGTTCCTAAGTCTAATCCTAAGTAATAATTTTCCATAATATTACCTCTTGACAAAAATATTTTTTTAGTTTATACTTTAGTTAATCTCAAAAACCTTATGAGATTACACTACAAGTTCAAATAAAAATTTATTCAACCCGCCGTTTATGCGGCCTCACAGTGTGTGAGCAAGACCTACTGCTATGTAGGTCTTATTTTTTTGTAAAATTTCTTTTTTCTTCTAAATCATATCAAAAAATTTTATATAAAATAATAAAGAAAAAATTATTGTAGTGCTTTTAAATGGACTATAAGATAAAAAATTTGAAATAAATCAGCAAAATACTATTATTAAAACAACCGTTATGTATGGCTTGCACCGCAGTGAGGTTCTCGGACTTTAATGGCAAAGTGTTGATTTTAATGGAAACTCTATTTTGATACGCACACCGTATCGGTAGAAACTAAAGTTGTTGAAAAAGACTAATTCAAGTTATCGTGCGTTCCCGCTGTTTACGGAAATCAGAAATCTACTGATTTGGCCAAAGATGAGGAAAACAATAACGGAGACTTCTTTAGTAATGCATATACCGAAAACGACTACATCTTTAAGAAACCGAACGGAGATACTTATTACCCATCCATTGCTCATAGGTTTGGGAAACTGTTGAAGGAGTACGACCTTCCGCATATTAGGTTTCATGACCTGAGGCATATGCGTAAAGAAAACTATCGGTGAAAAACACAGCAACACAGATTACAGCGAAAGCGACTTTTGATTTTTTCTTAATAGCCTCACCCCTGTTCCGATATTTTCCACTTATATATTAACTTATTTATAAAAAATTTGCAAGAGAAAAAAGCACACACAAACTGGTGTTTCTTTCGATTATATACCCAACCACAAGTTTTACTTGTGGAGAGTAAAAATCGAAAGCGTTCATTCAAAAAAAATAAGTCCTCCTTTGATATAATGGAAGAAGCAACATCAACCGTAAAGAATCAAAGGAGGACGAATAAATGGACGAAAGTAGTTTATAACACACAAGGTGGAAGTGTCAATATCATGTAATACCAGTACCGAAATACAGAATGTATTTGTTAAAATGATGTGACCCCAAAAAAAGAGAAGTAGCTTCAAAATATGGTATAATGAAATCGCAAAACAACATTAACCAAGAAAGAAGTACTTCTCATGAATATGATAAAACAAGAAGCAAGAAAAAAGCAAGAAATAGTTAAGCAAGCAATAAAAAACGGATATGCGACACAGGCTGATAAGTACAAATCCTTGTGAGCTCGTGCGTCTTTCAAAGCTCGAAAGGCGTGAGTATGAGTGGTATAACTCTGACGAGATTATCACTATGTTAGACGCTCTGAAAGGCGAGCCGCTATACCCTCTTATTAAAACCACTGTTATTCTACGGCGACTCCTTGTCTTGCTTCGAGGACTATGTTTTTCTCTTTTATGGGATTTTCAATAACCCCGATGAAGCGGTAATGAATAATGATTTTCTGCGTTCTGTTCTTACCTTTACCCTCAATGGAGTGAACCTCGATTTTCTCAATAAGTTCATTCAGGAGTGCAGGTGTAAGAGTTTCCATCTGCATAAACTTACGGACTGCCAATGTGAATTGTTCTTTGCTTGTACGAAGATTTTCTATCTCTGAAAGCTCTTCTTGGTATTGCCTGATTTTTAGTTTCAGCTCGTCTCGTTCTGTTTCATACCTCTGAGATAATTGCATAAAGCTTTCTTCGTTAACAATACCGTTGATGTGCTTTTCAAAGAGTTTTTCATACATCACGGCAACCTCCTTAGTTCTTGCTGTTGCTTTATCAATACTGCTTTCAAGAAACTTCTGCTGATTGAGTATGCTTTTGTTTGTCTTTGCTTCAAGAATATCTGCGAACGCTTCTTCATCTTCAATGAGAAAGCTTGCAAGACTTCTGAGCTCAAGCATCACAATCTGCTCCAAAGAATCAGCTCTGACATAATGTGCACCCTCACAGGTGCCTCTGCGACCTTTGTAGTTGAAGCACATAAAATACTTGATATCAGTATTCGGGTGATTGACATTGAACCATAAAGGACTTCCGCAATCGACACAGTATAACAATCCGCAGAACATATTCTTTTCAGCATGTTCGGGATTCGGTGCTCTGCGTTTACCTTTGGCTTTCATCTTCTGAACAGTTTCAAAAGTATCTCTGTCAATTATCGGCTCGTGAACATTCTTGAAAATCTTCCAGTTCTCTTCGGGATTCTGAAGTCTTTTCTTATTCTTGAAGTTTTTTGAGTAAGTCTTGAAGTTGATAACATCACCGCAGTATTCCTGTTGTGCAAGAATCTTCTGTACCGTCGTCTTACACCATTTATAAGGGTCAGGCTGAGTTTTTTTACCGCCCTTGTTAAGACCTTTGCTCTGCCAATATGTCATCGGTATCATTACTTTGTTTTCCTGTAAGATACGGGCAATAGTTTCATTGCCTTTACCCTCAATGCACATTGCAAAGATACTCTTGACTACTTCTGCAGATTCGGTATCAATAATCCACTTCTTTTTGTTCTGTGGGTCTTTCATATACCCGTAAGGCGGTTGAGATAACGGTTCTCCCATATTTCCGCGAATACGATGAGCACTTCTTACCTTACGGCTGATATCTCTCGCATACATTTCATTCATAACATTCTTGAATGGTGCGATTTCGTTTTCACCCTCATCACTGTCAACCATATCATTAACAGCGATAAACCTTACATTATGCTCAGGGAAATAGTTGTCTGTGTAATGACCAACCGAGACATAATCTCTGCCTAATCGGGAAAGGTCTTTGACGATAACAACTGAGATATATCCCATTTCAATATCGTCAAGAAGCTCCTGAAAAGCAGGTCTATTGAAGTTCGTGCCTGTATAACCGTCATCAACATAATACTTGGTATTTGATAAACCTAATTCCTTTGCCTTTTGTGTCAGCATTTTCTTTTGAGACGAGATTTGTCAAGGTATGTTTTTGTAAAGGAGTGTGCAATTCGCATTGACAAGCAGCCTTCATCGACTGGATGCGGGGCAGCCTCTTCGGACAGGTGGCCGGAATGGCGATACTCCCTTCGACACTTCTCGGCATCTTGCCGGTGGGCTGCGTTCTTCATATGCATGACACTCTGTCGGCAGAGACGTTCCTGACGGTTATCGTTCTGTCCTTCGGCGTTATGCAGCCGCTGATCACCGCCTTTTCCTACACCGATGACATCGCCCAGGTCAAGACCATCGTGGACGAGATAGCGGAGGTGCTGTCCGGCGAGGATATGCAGCGTCCAAGGACGGTGGAAAGGCTGCCGGCCGACAACGCCATCGAGCTAAAAAATGTCCGCTTTGCCTATCACGACAAGGAGGTGCTGCACGAAATCAATCTGCACATTACCCCGGGGACGGTCAATGCCCTTGTAGGCTCCTCCGGCAGCGGCAAGTCCACCATCGCCCGGCTTATTGCCTCCCTGTGGGATGTAAAGGACGGCACAATTAAGCTGGGCGGCGTGGACATCCGTACACTTCCGCTGGCGGAGTGCACGAAGCGCATCGCCTATGTGTCGCAGGATAATTACCTTTTTGACCTTTCGGTTATAGACAACATCCGCATGGGCAGAAAGGGTGCGACCGATGCGGAGGTCATTGACGCCGCGAAGAAATGCGGCTGCCACGAGTTCATAATGGGGCTGGAGAACGGCTATCAGACGGTCTGCGGTGCCTCCGGCGGTCACCTGTCCGGCGGCGAGCGTCAGCGCATTTCCATTGCCCGGGCGATTATGAAGGACGCGCCTGTCATCATTCTGGACGAAGCCACTGCCAATGTTGACCCGGAGAACGAGAAGGAGTTGATGGAGGCTGTCTCGGAGCTAACCCACGATAAGACGGTCATCATGATTGCTCACCGGCTGAAAACCGTGCGCCATGCCGACCAAATTTTTGTTGTCGATCACGGTGAGATCGTCCAGCAGGGCACCCATAACGAACTGGTTGCTGTTGACGGGCTCTACCGCCGCTTCGTGGTGGAGCGGCAGCAGGCCGCCGGGTGGAAGGTCTGATTTCACTTTGCATATTATTCAACAAAGCCCGTACCAGTTAAACTGATACGGGCTTTGTTATGCTCCGCGTTTATCCGCCCCCCTAACGCTAACAACACAGCATCTGCAAGGAGTAGAGAAGCACCTTGCCGCCTCTCTGCTCCTCACTTGCTTGTTTATTTTTGGGTATTTTCTTCATCGTCCAGCAGGTCGGTCATATTCCGCAGGCTGATGCCCAGGGTGGACCCGTTGTGCAGCAATGCCGAGGTGGTGGGCGGCAGTACCCCCGCCACGCCCAGTGCGATCAGCGCCAGGTTGAAGCCCACGATGAAGCGGTAGCTGCCGTGGATACGCTCCATCAGTGCCTCACCGAGCCTGCGCAGTGTTACCAGCGCAAACAGATCCTCCGAGGCAACGGTGATGTCGGCAATCTCCCGGGCGATAGCCGCGCCGGTGGAGATGGCGATGCCCGCGTCCGCTTCGGAGAGGGCGGGAGAATCATTGACGCCGTCGCCCACCATGATAACGGTGTGTCCCTTCGCCTTTTCCTGCCGGATAAACGCGGCCTTGTCCTCCGGCAGCACCTCGGCGTACACGGCGTCCACGCCCACCTCGGCGGCCACAGCCTCCGCCGTGCGGCGGTTGTCGCCGGTCATCATCACCACGTTGGCAAAGCCGCTCTCGTGCAGCGCCCTCACCGCCTCCCGTGCCTCCCGGCGCAGGGGATCGTGGATGCAGATCACCGCCGCCAGCTCCCCGTCTATGCAGAGATACAGCTGGGAATACGCGGATGGCAGCGCGTCAAATTTCGGCTTCTCTCCCTCCGGGATGCGGCAGCCCTCGTCCTCAAAGACAAAGTGGGCGCTGCCGATGATGACCTTCTTGCCCTCCACCATGCTGGAGATGCCGTGGGCCACCACATACTGCACCTGCGAATGGTACTCCTCGTGGGTGAGCCCGTGCCGCTTTGCCTCCGCCACCACGGCGTTTGCCATGGAATGGGGGTAATGTTCCTCCAGGCAGGCGGCAAGGCGCAGCATTTCCGCCTCATCGTGTCCGCCGAAGGGGATGACCGCCGCCACGGTGGGTGTCGCATAGGTCAGCGTGCCGGTCTTGTCGAACACAATGGTGTCCGCCTTGGCCACCGCCTCCAAAAAGC
>ERZ780178.985-NODE-985-length-19336-cov-11.601473_pt1 | contig 19336 bp, 19 predicted proteins | sample MGYA00511018_ERZ780178 | MGnify/ENA primary metagenome ERZ780178 (study PRJEB29588, sample SAMEA2151439) | human gut metagenome | biome: human gut; feature: human-associated habitat; material: faeces | place: Denmark | collected 2008/2010 ...
GCCCTGATGCTGGTCTGCGCCCGGCTCCGCCATGTGGCGGGCACCCAGTGGGGCAACAAGAAATACATGAACATGAAGCACTTGGAGGCGGTCGTGGACGACGCTTCCATTGCCGGCTGACTTCAGGTCTGCCGGAGCCTGCAAACAATTTTGCGCATAAATCTTGACGGGACCGGTCGAAATGGGGCTTGAAAATAAAAATCCCACACAAGACTTTGGATAGCCCGGGAAACATCCCGCTTGACCCTGTGGGGCGGGGTCTGTATAATAGGGGGAGCAAACACATGGTAAAGGGAGAAAGCACATGGCGAAGCAGGATCTTCTTCTTGAATTGCGCGAGGGGCGTCCGCTGGCTCTGCGGCAGCAGACTGCGCTGACATTACAGCTGAGCTTCCCCGCGATCTTGGCGCAAGTTTCGTCGATCGTCATGCAGTACATCGACGCCGCCATGGTGGGACAGCTGGGGCGGGACGCCTCTGCTGCCATTGGACTGGTGGCCTCCAGCACGTGGCTGTTCGGCGGACTGTGCAGAGCGTTGGTGGTGGGATTTTCCGTCATGGTGGCGCAGCGCATCGGCGCAGGCGAGGAAAAGGACGCGCGGAATCTGGTGAAGCAGGGGCTGTGCGCCGGGTTCGCCTTCGGGCTGCTTATTGCCGCCGTGGGCGGGGCCATCGCCAGTGGGCTTCCCCACTGGCTCCACGCGGACAGCTCTATCTGTCCGGGCGCGTCCTCGTATTTCCTGATCTTCGCACTGTCGCTGCCCTTTGTGCAGCTGAACCGGCTGGCGGTGGGTCTGCTGCAGGCGGGCGGAAATATGCGGACGCCCAGCATACTGCTGGTGCTCATGTGCGGGCTGGACGTGGTGTTCAACTCCCTGCTGATCTTCCCCACGCGGCAGCTGGGCGCGTTTACGCTGCCGGGGGCGGATCTGGGCGTGACCGGCGCGGCGTTGGGCACGGCGTTGTCGGAGACGGTGGTGGCGATCATTTTGTGCATCTGCCTGCTGCGCTCCCCCATGCTGGGGCTGCGGAAGGGGGAGAGGCTGCGGTTCGTGCCGGTGCAGCTGCGGCGTGCCGTCCGGCTGGGCGCACCGGTCGCCATTGAGCAGGCGGTCATGTCCAGCGCGCAGGTGGTGACGACGCGGATCATCGCGCCGCTGGGCACCGTCGCCATCGCCGCCAACTCCTTTGCGGTGACGGCGGAGGCGTTGTGCTATATGCCCGGATACGGCGTGCAGAGTGCCGCCGTTACGCTGATCGGACAGAGCGTCGGTGCCAAGCGGAAGGATTTGGTGACGCGGCTGGGCTGGGTGACGGTGCTGCTGGGCATGGGCGTGATGCTGGTGGCCTCCGCGCTGATGTACGCGCTGGCCCCGTGGATCATCGGGATGCTGAGTCCCGACCGGCAGGTGGTGCTGCTGGGCACGCAGGTGCTGCGGATCGTTGTGTTTTCCGAGCCGCTGTTCGGCGCGTCTATTGTGACGGCCGGTGTTTTTCAGGGGGCGGGCAGCTCACTGCTCAGCTCCGTGCTGAACTTTGTCAGTATGTGGGGCGTGCGTATCACGCTGACGCTGCTGTTGGTGCCCCACTGGGGGCTGCGGGGAGCGTGGACCGCCATGTGCATCGAGCTGTGCTTCCGCGGTTCACTGTTTTTATTCTTCCTGTGGCGCAAACGGTGGCTGCCGCGGGAGCTGGTGTGAAAGAAAAATCCCGTGTGACGGAGAGCGTCACACGGGATTTTTGGGTGGAGGGAGGCTATGGCGGAAGATTCCGGTTGCGTGGGGGAGGGAAATCCGGTATGATAGAGAAAACGCGAAAAGGAGAACCGCCATGATCGAAGAAATGCTGGCATATAACCGCGAGTTTGTCCGCTCCAAGGGTTATGAAAAGTTCCAGACCAGCAAGTACCCCGACAAGAAGATCGCCATTCTCACCTGCATGGACACGCGGCTGGTGGAGCTGCTGCCGGCGGCGTTGGGCATACGCAACGGCGATGTGAAGCTCATCAAGAACGCCGGCGGCATGATCACCGGACCCTTTGACAGCGCGGTGCGGAGCCTGCTGGTGGGTATCGTGGAGCTGGGCGTGGAGGAGGTCATGGTCATCGGGCACAACGACTGCGGCGTGGCGCAAGTGAACAAACAGGTTGAGATGCCATGCGGTGAAAACCGCATGGCATCAAGCCTTTCCGGGGTTTTCCACACCCCAATTTTACCGGTTTCAAGCATGGATGTCAGAGCCGTCTGAGAGGCGTCCGACGTGATTTGAACCCCTCTTTTTCTGTTTTCTGGCGATAAAATCAGATGCAGATCCCTTTTGTATGAGGAATTTCCTCACAAAAGGGGGCTTTTTTTATAAAAAAGTTTCACAAAGTTTGGGGCGTCGGTTTGTTGGTTTCGTAGAACCATCGAACCGGCGCTCTTTTTGCGTTTCAGGATAGATTAAGGGCGAAAGCCCGGAGAGGAGCAGTATATGCGAAAACCAACAAGACCATTGGCGCGGCGGATCGATGAGCGACAGCCAGCGCCCTATCAGCAGAGGTCACCGGAGCCGGTATTCTGCAATGAACACGAGCGGTGTCAGGGCTGTCCTTACCCGCGCCACGGCATCGTCTGCTGGCATCGGGACGGGACTTGTTTGCGGACAGATATGGAGGAAAAAGGACGGAGGCAGAAGTTATGAACGACAATCAGAGCAGCCGCACGGAGATGGGAGGAATCACATGATCATTCAGGCAGAACTGAAGCGAAAACAGTCCGAGTACGAAGGCGAAGCATGCAGTGTAGATAAGGTAATCGAACTGCCCGCCCAGCGGTTCCAGCAGTTCAGCCGTGCTCTGCTGGCGGATTATGATTTCATCGCAGAGAACAAAACTGCCATTCGGCATGATACTGATTCACGTCACTGTTTGCTTATTCTCAATGCGAATGGGTCGGATGGTTTTCTTGTTGACCCGCAGGGCTATAACTACGCCCGGTACAGCGCATTTGTTCCGAACGCCCGCAGTTTGCTGACACCGGATATGGCAATCGACCGCAGTTACCTTTCACCGGCAGAGCCTTGGCGAGACGAGAGCCGGAATGAAATGCTCCACATGACATTGCGCATCGATGGAAAGCCGGACTACACCCTCGTCCTCCCCGCTGATGAGAAATACCTCGATGCTGTGAAGGCTTACCTTGATATCGACGTTTTCACGGATGCGATGCTTCGTGATATTCGTTTCAAGGCACCATACATCGGTGAACTGATCTGCGACACGGACTGCCCCGCTGTAGAGGATTACAACGACTTTGCAGAAAAGCTGGAGGCCATCTGGCAGAAGGGCGGGATGCTGCTGACCTATGCGGCCATTTTGGATGCTGAACGACCCGAAACGCTGCACCGGGCGCGTGAGCTCTTGCAGGAAATGGATAATTACCAGCGCATCGTAGATACCTACGGCTATGGCCAGCAGCGCTTGCAGGAGCGGCTGGGACTGGATGACGAGACCATCGCAGAGCTGGAGGGCTACATAGATTTTGAACGCTACGGCGCGGACTGCATGGAGCACGACGGCGTGGTAGAAACGGAGTTTGGTCGGCTGCGGCGACTGGAGCCACCGTTTCCGGAGCAAGTGCAGGAGCAGCAAATGCTTCAGTAGCTATCATGGGAAGCATAGAATGCTTGCCTTTATCAGACAAAGGAGAAACTATTATGGCTCTAAATGCAAAAAAAGAAATGTTTGATCACATCGAGTTGTTCGGAAAACCAGCGCTTTTTACCAACTTCCGCATTGATCGTTCTACCGTGCCGGAAAACTGGTACTGCTACGACTTTCGAGGCTCAGACAGCGATCCTGGCAAGCTGAATTATGTGGAACCGCGGGTGGGCGTCAACCACGCCGGCGCTGTACTCCTGCCGGAAGAACTGGATCTGAAAGGAAAGGATTACCGACGTGTGCGTGGGCAAATCAACTTTCTTGGCAGCCGAATGACGTTGGAGACGTTCTGCGAGGTGCATGATCTCCCATATCCCGCAGAGGAGGAAAAGTATCATACTGGCAGCCAGCGCGCTGCTGCTCCTCACGGCCTGCGGTCAGGTGGAGAGCACCCCAACGGAGATCACCCTGCCACCGACGACCATGGTACAGGAGGATGCCCAGCAGCCGCAAGTGACACCTGAACCTACCACAGCGGTAAAAGAGTCAGACACGGTATCGGTCACGGCGCAGGAGCAAACCCAAGAGCAAAAAGCTTCTCAGACGGAAACTGTCCCACAAGCAGCTCAGCCCCCTGGGCCGGTCAAGGAGCCCACACCCGCAGAGAATATCCCCTCCGAGACCGTCCACGCCAAGACGGGCTATGTGGAGCCGGAGCCTACGCCGGAACCGGAACCCACGCCCGAACCCACAGCCCCGGCAGACCGGCAGGCGGCTATCGACGCGGCTAATTCTTACGCGGTGACACAGTACGGCGTGGTCACTGATAGAAACCTGACGCTGGACAACAGCGCCTACCGCTTCCCCGCTGCGGTGCCAACGGACGCTTCACAGGAAACATTGGAGGCCAAGGCACGGGACATGGTGGACTTCACCTTTAAGCAGCTTATGATGCAGGCGGGGCGTGACAGTGTGGCAGACGCCGGTTTCCACTGCAACGTCTGCATTGTGGAGGACGGCGGGAGCCTGCTGATTTACGTTCTCTATGACTAAAACTTGATACCCTAAACGCAAAGCTCCTCTGGCAACAGAGGGGCTTTACCTTTTGAAAAAAGGAGGATTTTCATTGAAAACATTCAAACGCTTTACAGCCCTTGTACTGGCGCTGGTCATGGCGGCGATGCTGGCGGTGTCCGCCTATGCCGCCACGGTCGTGGTCAAATACAAGGTCTATGTCTATACCAGTCAGTTGACCTTCAAACAGTATGATTACAGCAGTTCGACCACGCCCAGCACGAGAAATCTGACCATTCTGGCGGACAGCAGCCTAGGCAGTGGCAGTGCCCTCTATCATGTCAAATATGTCAACGGTGCGGTGGCCTACTGCATCCAGCCGGGTGTCCGGTCAGACGACAGCGGCAATTATGTGCAGGGCTCCAGCGGCTGCTGGTACAACCTGCCCGCCTCGGTGCAGAGCGGCATCGCGCTGGCTTTGGCCTGCGGTTATCCCAGTGCCGAGTATGGCACTGCGTATGGCGATAGTAACAGCAGCGACATTATTGGTGCTGAAAAATGGGCCGCTACGCAGGCAGTTATCTGGGACTTGATCTGCGAGTACAGAAGTCCTTATGACTACCGCTCTTGGGGCAGTAGTCCATTTTATAACTGCGTCGATACGTCCCGCTATGCCGATGCCGTGTCGCTGCTGCTGTGTAATGGGCAGGTCTACGAAAGGCCAGCCCCATCGTCACCTAAAAAATTCGCTCTGCCGACCGCCAGCGGGAATATGCGCCGTGTGTTTGCTTACCTGACACAGCATCGATGCATCCACCGTGAGGTGGTCGCATTTTTTGCCCACGCCCATCTGCTTTACGAGGATGAGACGCACCACAACTGCATATTCGTCGGTGTGGATGAGAACGGCACGGCCAGACACGCACACCTACGGAGTACAGCCAGCCAAGGAAAAGGCTTTTGCCAAACCGCAGAGGGAAGCGACGCACGGTACAGCTTTCACTTCGCGGGCGGCGGTGAAGCGCTCTATGTGTTTGAGTCGCCCATCGACCTGCTGTCCTACATTACCCTGCATATGGATGACTGGCAGACGCAGAACTATGTGGCCTGTTGCGGCGCGGCCTTCGCGCCGGTGGAGCAGATGCTCCGTGCCTACCCGCAGATCCAGCAGGTGTATCTTTGCCTCGACAATGACGAGGCAGGGTACAATGCCTCACAGCGCATGGAAGGCTATCTCCGTGCGGAGGGCATCTCCGCCATGCGACTGGAGCCGGTGCAGAAGGATTGGAACGAGGACTTGATGGCACAGGAGGTGTCAACATGACCGGAAACCTCTGGATTCTGCTGGCGGCGGGCGGCGCGGTGGTGGCGGTGTTCGTCGCGCTGTCGCTGCTGGCGGATAACTACAACCTCAACAACATCAAATCCAGAACCGTAGGCGATGGCCAGCATGGTACGGCCCGATGGGCCACGGAGCAGGAGATCCGCAGCAGCTACGCGCTGGTGCCATTCCGTGTGGCCGACTGGCGGGCGGGCAGGAATTTGCCGGAAGCGCAAGGCTTGGTGCTGGGCAGCCGCGACGGAAGAAAAGGCGGCATCACGGCGCTGGTGGACAGCGATGACATCCACTGTCTCATGATCGGCGCGTCCGGCGTAGGCAAGACCGCCTACTTCCTGTACCCAAATCTGGAGTATGCCTGCGCTTGCGGCATGAGTTTCTTCGCCAGTGACACCAAGGGAGATCTCGCCCGCAACTACGGTGCGGTGGCAGAGAAATACTATGGCTATCACGTCTCTGTGGTAGATCTGCGGAACCCGACACGCTCGGATGGCTACAATCTCATGACGCTCATCAACCGCTACATGGACAAAGCGCTCCGTGAGCACAGCATCGAGGCGTATGGCAAAGCGGAGAATCTGATCAATATTCTGGCGCACAGTATCATCTCACCGAAAGGCGAGGAGAGCCGAGGCCAGAATGACTATTTTTATAAAGCCGCCGAAGGTGTAGTGGCCTCGGTGCTCCTGCTGCTGGCGGAGTTCCTGCCACCGGACAAGGAACATCCCACAGAGCGGCGGCACCTGGTGTCGGTGTTTATTCTAATCCAGCAGCTTCTGGCACCCTCCGGTATGCGGGGACAAAGCTATTTCAAGCAACTGATGGATATGCTGCCCGCTCATCACAGGGCGCGAAATCTGGCTTCGTCCGCCTTGGAATCATCAGATCAGGCAACGGCTTCCGCTATGTCCACGGCGCTGGCGCAGATGAATACGTTTATGGATATCGCGTTGGAGCAGGTGATCTGCTTCGACAACAACATAGACGCGGAGAAATTTGCCAAAGAAAAGACCGCCCTCTTCCTTATACTTCCGGAAGAAGATAGGACGAAGAATTTTATGGCAGGACTTATGATACAGAATCTATCCAAAGAGCTGTTTGAATTGGCGGAAAAAGGCAGCGGGCGCTTGCCCAATCGTGTCGTTTTCTACTGTGATGAGTTTGGCACCATGCCTGCCTTCGATGTGGAGGCGCTGTTCAGTGCGGGGCGCTCCCGTGGTATCACGCTGGTGCCTATCATCCAATCGCTGGCGCAGCTCGACAAGAACTACGGTGACAAAGGCGCGGAGTCGATCGTCGATAACTGCCGGGATACGATTTTCGGTGGCTTCGCGCCCAACAGTCAAACGGCGGAGAAGCTCTCGAAAGCGCTGGGCAACCGCACGGTACTGAGCGGCTCTGTCAGCAAAGGAAAAAACGATCCCAGCCAGAGCCTGCAAATGATAGAATGGCCCTTGATGACGGCGGACGAGCTGAAGTCGCTTCCGAAAGGCAACTTCGTGGTAATGAAAACGGGAACACACCCCATGCAGACAAAGCTGAAGCTGTTCTTTGATTGGGGCATTACCTTCGGTGAGCCATATACCACCCCGGAACACGCCGTGCGAAAGGTGGCCTACGCCAGCCGGGAAGAACTGTTCCGGAGCGTCAGGAAAGCACAGCAGGAGCAGACCACTCAGGCCGCACAAGCGAAACAGCCGGAAAAGGCTGATGCACGCAAGTCACCGCAACCGGCCATGAAACTCTATGACGATGGAGGAGAACAATGAGTTATTTTGATACCATTTACGTTGACCACCTGCTGCCCCACAGGGCGCGGACGGTCTATATGTACCTGCGGGATCGGGGCGATGCCCATCAAAAATGCTGGCCCAGCATCAAGACCATTGCGGCAGATCTTCACCTGTCCCGCAGTACGGTCAAACGGGCGTTGGGGGAACTGGAACAGCACGGTTATCTGGAACGCCTACCCTGCTACCGCCCCAACGGCAGCAGCACCTCCAATCTCTATACGGTGCGATAAAAAAACAGGCACAGCCGCCAAGGGGCGACTATGCCTGCTTGCTGAACCGAGGAGGGGTTCATGATGAACCACCCAGAAGGACTCACTCTATCGGAGGGATTAGTACAGAGGAAAAATTACCCCCATAATGTATGTTAAGAACATGATTTTCTATACATGTCTGCAATAATTGCCGGAGGCCGCAGGTAAGATCACCTGCGGCCTTTGGCACAAGAGAGGTAAGGATGAAATCAATTTTAGTTCAGCACGATGGCGTTCACCGCCTCCACCAAGTCCATGGCGGCGCTGCGGCTGACCAGGGCGGTGGGCGTACCGTCCACCGTCACCAGGCAGAAGCTGCCGTCATAGCGGTAAATAGCGATCTCCACCGAGGGCACGTTCTCGTTGTCCAGCGTCACCGTCAACCGCAGCTCCTCCTTGCCGGAGGGCTGCTCCGTGGTGAAGGTGGCGGCGGTCAGACCGGCGAAAGCGCTCTGAAAATCGCCGATGCTGAGCTTTTCCTCGCCGTAGTACCAGACATGCTCGTCGCCATTGGCCTCCACTGTCAGGGTATAGGTCTGGCCCTCCAGCGTCACGTCCACCTGCTGGATGTCGGTGAAGTTAGCCCACAGGATCTCCTGATGCCGCAGATCACTGCGGGTGGCGGCCATCAGGGAGTTGTACTCGTCAGCGGTAATCTGGTAGATGATGGCGGAATCGCCGATCCGTACATAGGCGGTCACGTCCTGGTCGTCATCGTCCTTCTCGCGCTGTTCCGGATCACGGCTGAGAGCCAGCGTAAAGGTCTCCGCCGTTTCCGCACCGTCCTCGTCGGTGACGGTATAGTCCACCGACACCGTCAGCTCCGGATCGTCCAGCCCATAGATGGCCAGCGCGTCCCCGTCGGCGGTATAGGTCACATAATCGGTGAGATTCAGATAGGTGATGGTGCTGAGATAGCTGTTCACCCGCGTGGTATCCAGCGCCAGCGATTGGCTGCCCAGCTTGGTGAAGTACACGTCGTCCGTGCTATAAGTGCTGCTGTTGTTTTCTTCGTAGGTGGCAGTATAGTTGTCCGCGCCGGTGAAGCGGATGGCAGTGACGCCGTCGAAGTCCGGCGTCTCGTCGTTCTGGATCAGTCCCGCCAGCAGGACGTTATATACATCCAGTGGGTCGGAGGAGGCCAGGTATACGTTGCCGTCCCCGATGGAGACATAGCGCTGCTGATCCATCTGGCTGTAATCCCCCAGCAGGATATCATAGCCGCCGTCCGTCGTCTCAATGTGGATGGTGCAGGTGGGATCATCCAACCCGTACTGGCTCAGATCCTGCGCGTCCTCGATGGTAAAGTCGGCAGTGAACTGCTCAAACTGCCCCAGCAGCGTACCGATCTCCACCTGATCCACCGGAAAGGCGTTATCGGCATCGTAGATCCACTGGTCATCCTTGTGGAAGGAAAAGCTGTTGTCGGCGTACTCCCACGAAAGAGCGGTGGCCGTGGAGGTGTCCAGCGTCAGCACCGTGGTGGTGCCGCTGCGGATGGCCTCCTGATGCTGCTGAACACGGCTCACCAGAAACACCGCGCCGCACACCAGCGCCAGCACGCCCAGCAAAAGATACAGTTTTTTCATATTACCCATGGCGCTTCATCCTCCGTTTCGCCACCACATAGATGCCCGCCGCCGCAAAGGCGATGGGGATCACGCCGATCATCACCGTTTTCAGCAGCGATGCCGTGGACTCGCTGATGGTCAGATAGTTATAATCCAGCGATTTGCTGCGGATGGCGATGGCCTCCCGCTCACCCACCAGATCGGACAGGGCGTTCATCACCAGATCCAGATTGCCGCCGGAGGAGTAATCGTTATACCCCTCCTCCAGCATCAGGGAGGAGCCGAACCACACGATCTCGCCGCCGCTGGTATCCGCCACGGACACTGCCACAGCAAAGGGCCCGTCGGTGTCACCCTCCTCCTTCTCATAGGTGGAGAGCTGATACCCCGCTGCCTTGCTGAAGGACGCGTCGGAGGTGGTCAGCAGGGCCGTCACGTTGGAAGCGCTGTCGGAGATGGTCATGCCCTGGGCGATGGGGATGATGGCGTAGTAGTTCTCCGCCGTCAGGGACTGGGTGATCTCGCTGTCCGCCATGTCCGGCAGCAGAATATGGGGATAACCAAAGGCGTAGTGGCTGCTGTCGCCCTCCACCACGATGCCCTCCGCCGCCGTCACGCCGTAGTCCGCCAGCAGGCTGTACAGGTTGGTCAGCGTGCCGTCCTCCGTAGGCCCGGCCAGCACCAGCAGCTTGCCGCCGGTAGACACATAGTCGGCCAGAATGTCCCTTTCTTCCTCGGAAATGTCGCTCTCCGGCGCGTAGATCAGTACGCAGTCCGCCGCGTCAGGAACGGCGTTTTCCGTCAGCAGAGAGGAGGTATTGACCTCCACGTTCTCCTTGGTGAGCTGGTCGCTGAACACGGCGGACAACTCCGCCTCGCCGTGGCCCTCCAGCACATAGAGCTGGGGCAGCTCATCGCTGACCACATAGTCGATGGCGGAGGTGATAGCTCCCTCGCCGCCAAAAGAGGTGGCATAGGAATAGGTGGTGTAGTCCACCTCCTGCAAGTAAATATCGTCGTAGGCGATGTAGCGGCTCTTGCTGCCGCACTCCACCACAAGACTGTTGTTATAAACCGTTTCATCGGTGTACTGTGCGGCGAAGGTGGGATAGACGTCCGGGTTCTTCTTCACCACCGTGATGTGGTCAGACAGGCTCTCGTACTTGTCCAGCAGATTGCTGATGACCTCATCCTCCTGATCCGCCTGAACGATCCAGTAGATGGTCACATCCTCCGTCAGGCCACTGATCACCGCTTTGGTGTTGCTGGTGATGGAATAGAGCTTGGTCGCGCTGATGTCATACCGTGTGGCAGAGGTGGGCAGCACCGAAACCAGCACATTGACCGCCACCAATATCGCCAGTACGATGGCCGTCACCGCCAGCGAGTAGCTGCCGCCCTGTAAGGCGATTTTGCTGCCGCCGTTTTCCTTCAAAAAGGCAGGCTTTTTCATCAGTTGTACCTCCTTTTCTCCAACGACCGCACCGACAGGAACAGGAAAAATGCGATGACCGTCAGGTCATACACCAGCGCGGTCACGTCGAACACGCCGTTGACAAAGGGCGTGAACCGCTGGAACAGGGACAGCTTGGTCATGATGTCCGGCACCAGTCCCTCAAATTTGCTGCTGTCGATGAAATACACCACGCCGCACACCGCCATCAGGGCGATGCTGACGCCGAAGCCCACCGTCTCGCTGCCGGTCAGGTGGCGGATCAGCACGCCCAGCAACAGCGCCAGCACCAGCAGCACCGCGAAGGAGCCCAGCGCCGTGGCGGATACCTGCTCCGCCAGGGAGACACTGTAATAGTTCAGCAGCAGCGCCACGATGCCGATACCGGCGGCGAAGCCCTGATTCTCCGTCAGAGAGGAGATGAACATCCCGATAGCGATCAGCGCCGCGCCCAGCAGGAAGAAGGCCAGCAGCGAACCGTAGGAGGTCAGCAGATAGACCTCTCCGTACTGTGAAAACACCAGCGGGTAAAAGGCGATGATCACCAGCGGCACCAGAAAGACCGCCAGCAGCGCCAGATACTTGCCCGCAATGATGTGCCACAGCTTCAGCGGCAGAGAGTAGAGAAGCTGGTCGGTTTTCTGCTTCCGCTCCTCCGCCAGCGATCGCATGGTCAGCACCGGCACGATGAACACCAGACCGATGCACACAAAGCTCAATACGTACTCGAAATTGGCTACCGCCGCCTGAATGTTGTACAGCATGGCGCCCACACCCACAAAGGCCAGCATAAAGGCGCAGTAGAGCCACGCGCTCAATGAGTGGACGCAACTGCGCAGCTCGTGCTTCCAGACTGCTGTCATGCCCTCACCTCCCCGCTGTCCACCAGCTGGCCCTCGGTCAGCTCCAGAAATACACTCTCCAGCGTGGTTTTGCCGTTGTCCACCAGCTTCTCCGTGTCGTCATAGGCCACCAGCTTCCCGTGGGAGATGATCAGCACCTTGTCACAGATGGCCTGCACCTCCGAGAGAATGTGGGAGCTGAGGATCACCGTATGCTTTTCCCCCAGCTGGCGGATCAGATCGCGGATTTCGATGATCTGTAGCGGGTCAAGGCCCACTGTCGGCTCGTCCAGAATGACCACCTTGGGGTCACCCAGCAGCGCCTGCGCGATGCCCACGCGCTGCTTATAGCCCTTGGACAGGGCAGAGATGGGACGGTCGCCCATCTCTGTGATCTTTGTCCGCTCCATGACGCTTTCGATCTGGTCATGCAGTACGCCGCCGCGCAGGCCCTTGGCCTCGCCCACGAAGGTCAGGTACTCCCATGGCGTCTCGTTCAGATACAGCGGCGGCTGCTCCGGCAGATAGCCCATGCAGCGCTTGGCCGCCTCCGGCTCGGCGAGAATATCGTGGCCGTCGATCATGACTTTTCCCTCCGTGGGGGAGAGACAGCCGGTCATGATATTCATGGTGGTAGACTTCCCTGCCCCGTTGGGGCCGAGAAAGCCATAGACGTGACCGTCCGGAATGGTAAAGGACAGGTCGTCCACCGCCAGAAAGCTGCCGTAATACTTGGTAAGATGGGAAACTTCTATCATCGTATTACCTCCTTGCCTGTGATGTCAGGTATCCAGAGGATGGTAACGGACGAACTTGAAATGAGGTTGAAAAAACGGATGAACAAAAATTGAACGACGCCTTCAAAGAAGGCGTTGTTCAAAATACGAGACATATTTCGTTTACAGCCGCGCCGTGAATATCATGACGCAGCCCTCTTGCCTGACCGAGATTGTCCCGCCGTGGGCCTCCACCGTGGCCTTGACAATGGAAAGGCCGATTCCCGTGCCGCTGACGGCGCCGGAATGGGACTCGTCCGCCCGGTAGAACCGGTCAAACAAGCGGGTGGTGTCGGTCTGCGCCGCATCCATGGTGTTGGAGACGGTGATTTCTGCCTTTTTCCCGCTACGTTGCGCCGTCAGGGAAATGCTGCCGCCGTCGGGAGAATATTTGAGGGCGTTGTCCAGCAGAATAGAAACCATTTGCTGAATCGCTGTGCGATCACCAGTCACGCTCAAGCCATCTGCGATATCCTGTGTGTATGTTTTTCCCTTTGCCTGCGCAAGAGAAACAAACGGCTCGCTGATCTCCCAGAGTGCGTCGCTGAGAGAAAATTCCGTGCGGACCGGGAACGGATCCTCTTCATCCAGCCGGGAGAGGGTCACAAGATTGGTGATGAGCTTGGACAGCCGCCCGGACTGCACCTGAATGTTATGCACCCATTCATCGCCGTCATGCTCCATCGCCAGCACGTCGGCGCTGGTGGAGATGGCGGTCAGGGGTGTTTTCAGCTCATGGCTGGCGTTGGTGATAAACTGCTTCTGCGCCTCCATATTTTTGAGATACGGTGTGATAGCTCGCCGTGAAAAGAGTACCACAAGCCCAAACACCACCACAAGGCATGCGGCGGCGATGGCCAGCGTGATCCACAGCAGCGACCGCATAGTCTGTATCTCCCGCTCAGAGTTAAGGAACAGCACAACCGTTTCGTCCTCTGTCGTGCTGACCAGATAGCGATAGCCACTTTCATAGCCTTGTGCTTTCCCGTTTTTCAGCACTGTGTCCGCATAAGTTTCGGCATCGCTTTCGGAGATGGAAGCGATATAGTCCTGATTCACCTGCAAAACTGCGCCGTTGGTATCATAGTGGACGGAAAAGAACCGCAGGGAATATTGCACTTCGGGTGAGAAATGCGACCAATCATCGAACGGCGGCGCACCCCGGCCGGGAGAAAAGGGCATCTGCTGATTCTCCACCTCCATGAGCCGCGTCAGTGCTTCATCCTGTTGGTTTGTCACGCTATGATAGTTCCACAGATTCACAAAGCACAAAAGTGTCAGGACAACTGCGGTAAACGCCGCCATGGCCGCACCGATAAAGCGCCAGCGCATCTTTTTCAGCATGGCATTTCCTCCAACGCATAGCCCGCGCCGCGGATGGTGCGAATTTCAATATCCGCGCCGATCTGCCGGAGCTTTCTCCGCAGAAAACCGATATACGTCCACACCACATCCATCTCCGCTTCGCTGTCCAGGCCCCATACCTTTTCCATCAAATGTTCCGACGAAAACACCTGTCGGGGATGGCGGAGGAACAGCTCCATGAGCTGATATTCCTTGTTATTCAGCCGCGCTTCCCCCAGAGCAGTTTTCACCAGATATTGGCTGCAATCCAGTGTGACATTTCCAAAACTGAGCATGGACGATGCGTAGGAACTGCTGCGCCGGGTAAGGGCGCGGACACGGGCAAGAAACTCACTGGCGGCGAAGGGCTTTGGGAGATAATCGTCCGCACCGGCATCCAGTCCGGCTACCCGGTCTGCTACCTCCGCCTTTGCCGTCAGAAACAGGGCAGGTGTGGTATTTCCCTCTGCGCGGGCTGCTTTTAATACCTCAATTCCGTCTTTTCCTGGCATCATAATATCCAGCACCAGTGCGTCATAGGTCGTCGCCTGAATATAGTCCAGTGCATCGTTTCCGTTGTGAACCATATCCACAGCGTATTTGTTCTTTTCCAGCATGACCTTCAGCGCGCGGGCAATGGTCACTTCATCTTCTGCAATCAGGATACGCATAGGACATCCCTCCAATCTGCACCTATTCTTGCACGTCAAGTCAAAATGAGCTTGAAATTTCTTATATTATAGCAGAAGGTTGTGTCCAAATAAAGTATCGATAAAGATGCGGAAGTTCACAAATTCCTTACAGACTTTTTCTGGTTCATTTCAAGAAGCAGCGGTATCCTGCAAAGCAGAAACACGCAGTAACTCATTCATAGCTATAGCAAAAGAAAGCGTGTCGGCGGTCAACTGTCCACCGGAGCGATATGCTGAAAGAGGCAGACAAATAACAATCACCGCCCAGCGGTGTTTACATAGAAAGGGTCGGGCAGATGCGCTCTGCTCGGCCTTTTTTCATAGATCGGTGCATTTTCAAGTACATTTTAGGATGCCTCTGTAGAATGGGGTTTGTTCGTTACAACAAAAAACAGAAAGGAGTATGACAATGGAGCTTACCGGAAGCTATCGGCATGAACTGAAATATCAAATCAACCCTGCCGACCACCACGCACTCAGACAGCGGCTCAGAACTGTCATGAAGTGCGATCCGCATACGGGTGCGGATGGGCTTTACACGATACGCAGTGTCTACTTTGATAATTACGGGGACAAGGCGCTGCGGGAAAAGGTCTATGGCGTGCAGAAGCGGGGAAAATTCCGCATCCGCTATTACAATGACGACTTTTCTTACATTACGCTGGAAAAGAAGATCAAGCGCAATGACCTCTGTATGAAGATCGATGCCCCGCTGACCGTCGAGGAGTATCGGAGGATTCTTCAGGAGCCCGGGACATGGATGCTGGAGCATCCGCAGCCGCTTGTCCAGGAGCTTTACTGCAAAATGAAAACGCAGCAGCTCCGTCCCCGCGTGCTGGTGTCCTATGTGCGGGAGCCGTACATCTACGATGCCGGAAATGTCCGCGTGACCTTCGATTCCCATATCCGAACGAGCCTGTTCCAAAGAGAGTTTTCAGGTGGCGCGATCTCGGATATCTGTGCGACAGATGCCCCTGGCGATGTGATCTTAGAGGTAAAATACGACGCCTTTCTGCCGGAGATCATCCGCAGTTTGCTTCAATCAGAAGAACTCCGCCAGCAGGCGTTCTCAAAATACGGTTCCTGCCGCCGGTTCGGCTAATCATTTTTCAATAGTAAGGAGAAAGCAGCATGAGCTTCAATGATATTTTCAAATCCAGTTTTTTGGAGAACGTTTCCGAGTTTTCCATCCTTGATACCGTCATCGGTCTGGCCGTTGCGCTGGTGATCGGCTTATTTATTTTTATCATCTACAAGAAAACGCTGACCGGAGTGATGTATTCCAGCGGCTTTGCACTGACGCTGGTTGGGCTGTCCCTTGTCACGACGCTGGTCATTATGGCCGTCACATCCAATGTGGTCTTATCTCTCGGCATGGTGGGCGCACTGTCCATCGTCCGATTCCGCACGGCCATCAAAGAGCCGGTGGAGATCGTGTTTCTGTTCTGGTCGCTGGCGGTGGGCATTGTCATCGGTGCAGGCATGATCCCGCTGGCTGTCATCGGCTCTGCCATCATCGGCGTAATACTTCTGCTGTTTGCCAACCGCAAGATTCACAACAATCCCTACATCCTTGTGATGAACTGCGCAGACGAAAAAACGGAAAAAGCCGCACTGGATATCCTCGGCAAAGACACCGAGCACTACATCGTCAAATCCAAAACCATCACGACTGCCGGAATTGAGCTGACAGCGGAGCTGCGCACCAAGGAAGCGTCCACCGGCTTTGTCAACCTGATCTCCCGTCTGCCCGGCGTCGAGAACGCGACCCTTGTCAGCTACAACGGCGAATACCTGTCGTAACGGAGGAATCACATGATCGCTCATAAACACATCACGAAAATCATCGCTGTGGTCATGGCGGTCGCTGTTTGTCTATGCCTTTGCGCAGTCGCATTTTCCCGGCAGATCAAAGCGGCTGCCGGAGATACCGGCATTTCCATGGAATACGAAACGGCGCTCTTTGACACGGACAGCGTCATCAGCGTCAACATCCTGATGGATGACGCAGACTGGAACGCCATGCTGGAAAACTCCACGGCTGAGGAATACTACCAATGCGATGTAGAGATCAATGGTACGACCTTTTATCGTGTGGGTATCCGTCCCAAGGGAAACACCAGCCTGACCTCCATTGCCAGCGACCCCACCACAGACCGCTACAGCTTCAAGCTGGAATTTGACCATTATGTAGACGGACAGACCTGCTTCGGCTTGGATAAGCTGATTCTGAACAACAACTACGCCGACGCCACCAATATGAAAGAGGCGCTGATCTACGATATGTACCAGTATCTCGGTGCAGACGCATCCCTCTACAATTATGCCAAAATCTCCGTCAACGGCGAGTATTGGGGTGTTTATCTCGCACTGGAAGCGGTGGAGGACAGCTTTATGCTCCGTAACTACGGTGCGCAGAGCGGAGAACTCTACAAGCCGGACAGTATGAATATCGGCGGCGGAAAAGATTTTGGCGACTTCAATGCTGATGATATGGATTTTGGAAATATGACCCCGCCAGATACACAGGAAAATGCCAATCAGGCAAATTCCTCCGCTCCAAGCCAGACACCCGATACCGTTGACCCACCTCAGAACCGTGATTCGAGCGGTGAAACCTCGGCAGAGCCTTCAACCGATTCCGGGGAACGCCCGTCGATGGATTTCAATTTTGGAGGCGGCATGGGCGGCTTCTCCATGGGCGGAGGAGGTGCGAACCTCAACTATACGGATGATGAACTGGTCAGCTATGAAACCATCTGGGATGGTGAGGTGACCAGCACCAAAAAATCCGACCACAAACGGGTGGTTACTGCGCTCAGAAATATCTCGGAGGGCAATGATCTCGAAACCTATATGGACATTGATAATCTGCTCCGCTATATGGCAGTCCATGTGTTTTCCGTCAACGAGGACAGCCTGTCCGGCATGATGGCGCACAACTACTATCTCTATGAATCCGGAGGGAAGCTGAATCTGATCCCCTGGGACTATAATCTGGCGCTTGGCGGCATGGGCGGCAGCAGTGACGCCACCAGTGTTGTCAACGACGCCATCGACAATGCGTTCTCTGGTACAAACTTCTTCGATACGCTGATGGAGGATGAGACATACCACAGTCAGTATTACACCTATTTGCAACAGCTCGTGAGCGAGTATATTGATGGCGGCGGATTTGACGCTTTCTATGAGCGGGTCCGCAGCCAAATCGACGAGCTTGTAAAAACCGACTCCACCGCGTTTTATTCCTATGACGAATATCTGACAGCAGCCGATACCCTCTATCAAGTGGTGAAGCTGCGGGGGCAGTCCATTCAGGGGCAGCTTGACGGGTCGATTCCGTCTACGGAAGAAGCGCAGCGCAGCAGCGACGCGCTGGTGGATGCCTCCACGCTGGATATCAGCGTGATGGGCAGCATGAACACCGGCGGTGGCGGCGGTGGGTTTGGCTTCAACGCACCGACGGCTTCTGAAAACACCTCAGATACGCCGGATGCGGCACAGGATACTTCCGAAACGCAGACTGCGCCGGATGGGTTCGCCGAGCCTGGAAATACACCATCCTCTGATTTCGACCCATCCCAGTTCGACGGCGAAATGCCGGATGGATTTGACGAATCCCAGTTCGGTGGGGAAATGCCGGATGGATTTGACGAATCCCAGTTCGGTGGCAAACCGCCAAGCGGATTTGATTCCTCCCAATTTGCAGGAGGAAGTCAGGATGCCGCTGACAACACCCAGCAAACGGACGAAAACGCACAGAATGGCGGCAATGGCAATTCCGCCGGCAGACCGTCTATGGGCAATTTCCCCGGCAGTTCTGGAGGCACATCCGCAGCAGCATCCACAGAAAATCTGATCCTGTACGGAGTATCTCTGCTGGTTTTCATTGCGGCAATGCTATTTGCGGTTCTGTATCGCAGAAGGCCGAGAAAACGATAGTATTGAAACATTCTGGGCAGTGGTAGAGAACGGCAGCATGACGGCCGCCGCAGAAGCGTTGTTCATTACCCAGCCGACGCTTTCCAGCCACGTGCAGTCCCTGGAGAATGAGGTGGGCGCAAAGCTGTTTATCCGTGGCCGGGGCATGAAAGAGCTTCGGCTGACGGAGGCCGGAGAGAATTTTTTGCCGCTGGCACAGTGGTGCAGTTATCTGTAAGTACTTTGGCGGAGCCACCGGCTCCGCCAAAATAAATTTATCCAAAAGAGAGGCTTCCGCACAAATATGACTAAACGGAAATACATCGAGGGACACCTGCTGGAGCGTTGCCGTGCAGCGTATCGGCGTCTTGCGAGCCAATCTCTATATCTACATGGTACCGCTGGTCGCGCTGCTGGCCGGTGTGCTTGTGCTGCATGAGACCGTCACGTGGATCGGTGCGGCGGGGATCCTGTTGGTTATCTCCGGCATGGTGCCGGGAACGCGGCAAGGCACGCAAAAGACTCCGGCAGATGCTGCATAGGGACGTCAGCGCTCCGGCTCATAATGCCGGAGCGCTGCTGGCACAATCGATTTTATGCGTGATCGTGACTGTTCTTTAAAAGCCGGGAGCGACCTGAAAGTCGCTCTGAAGTGACCCCCAAAAGTTAGACAATATTTTGAAGTAAAAATTGTTCAAGCA
>ERZ780178.995-NODE-995-length-19197-cov-6.122923_pt1 | contig 19197 bp, 15 predicted proteins | sample MGYA00511018_ERZ780178 | MGnify/ENA primary metagenome ERZ780178 (study PRJEB29588, sample SAMEA2151439) | human gut metagenome | biome: human gut; feature: human-associated habitat; material: faeces | place: Denmark | collected 2008/2010 ...
CGTTCATGTTGGCAAAGCCGTCCTTGGTCAGCTCGTTGGCAAGGCAGGTGCCGATCACCTGCGTGCCGTCCAGACAGAGCACGGTGTCCACAATGGTGCTGTGCTGGTAAGCGGCCACCAGCTCCTTTGCCACGGCCTTGGCCTCGGAAAGGCGGGACTTCTGGGTGGTGACATCGATGTAATAGTTGATATGGCTGTGGCTGGTAGCAAAGTGGCCCTTTGCTACGCGCAGGAACAGGTTACTTTTTTTGGTGGGAAGCTTTACCATATTGATCATCGAAACAGCACTCCTTTTCAGGTTTTCCGGGTTGCCCCTCAAATACAAAAAGCACCGCATCGCTGCGATGCTCCTGCACATTTTTATAACCCTATTGTACCGGAAAAGAAACCTGTGCACAAGGCATAAATCCACTAAAAAACTTTGTACATTTTACATGATATCGCCCAAAACTTGGATACAAATGGCCCGCATACGCAAAAAGACCCGCACCCTGCGGGTGCGGGCCTTAGACATAATATAAAATCAAGCGGTAGGGATACTATCCTTGATGGCATCGGTGATATCCCAAGTGCCGTAGATATCATTGTAGGAATCATTGGGTTCACCAGTAGCGGCATGCTTGGGAGTATACAGCACAGCTACTTTGGTAGCGCCGGAGAGATCCAGATTGAGAGTCAGAGTGGCCTCGGTGACGCTGTCCTTGCTAGCTTTGGGGTTAGCGGTATCGCCCAGACTGGGCTTAGGAGAGGTATTATAATAATAGTGCTTCGTGCCCTCAGCAGTCGTAACATCGACCTGGAAATGGCTGTCAGTAATCTCCAGCAGTTCGATCTTGGTGACGATCTTGAAGTTGCAGGTCAGGGTCTTGGTATTAGGATCATAACGCGGTTCTTTGCCAGCACTGTTCAGCACAGTGGCTTCACAGATGCCGTCGCCCGGCTTCAGGGTGTCACCGGCCTTGCCGACAGGACGGTTCGGGTTGGAGCAGCCGGTCAGCATGCCGGAACCTGCAATGGCAACAGCGGTAAGAGCGGTATATTTCATAAAGTCACGGCGGGAGAATGTATAGGACATGTTCGTTCCTCCTTTAAAAAGCAGATCAGTACGGCATTGCGGCATTACCTATAAGATAGGCGAAACCGGGCCGGATGTCAATGCCTTTTGGCAAAATAAAATGATGAAATTTTGAGCTGTGACGTTGTTTTGCGACGAAATTTCGTCCTGTGCGGGCCGCGTATCAGGCGCGGGTCACGTCTGCAGCGGTCATGACGAAGGTCATGGTCTTATCCGCTGCAAAGGTGGGCATGTAAGTAACGCTCAGCTGCTGCCAGCCCTTGGGGACCATCAGCATCAGCTGCAGATAGCCGGTACCCTGCGGGGGCAGATTGGTGGAATCCGAGAAGGTCTGAGAGTTGGAGTTGTACAGCGAGATGTTGGCACCGCACTCCACGCTCTGGCCGTCGCAGGAAGCAGAGAAATCGGTAGAAGCTGCTGCCAGTGCGTGGAAGTTTGCATCCACGTTCTCCTGCGGGGGCACGGGATAAGCAGCATTGATCTCGGCCAGATTCTGTGCGCCGATGTTGAAGGTCTGGTTCTTGGTGCGGTTGACCACGGTGACCAGAACAGCAATGTATTCGTAACCGGCCTGTGCAGGTGCGGTATCAATGTTGAACAGGCTGGTCAGCTGAACGCCAAGGCCGTTCCAGTTGCTGACCTTATCACCGACCTTGACATCCACGATGGTGGCGCTGCCATTCTGCTGGCAGCCGCCCAGCAGGCTTGCTGCGCCCAGAGCAGCAACGGATGCGCCGGTGCACTTGAGGAAGGTACGGCGGGAAATGGAGTTGGACATAAAATAAATCCTCCTTTTGATAGGAAAAACCGTATTCCAGAATGTTCTATTCTGTTTATACCCTTTCTGCCCGAAAGATGCAAGGGTTTTGGGGCTGAATTTACAGCTTTTTCACAGGAATATCACCCTTCGTGGGTAAGGCCCTTCACATGTGTTTCGCTGGTTTTGACCAGATTTAACAGGCTGGGCGTATAAAGCGGGAACTCGCGGGTCAGGCTTTCTGTGGTCATGGTCAGGCAGGCCGGGTCCTTTACGCCCTCGCCGCCGTTCACATCCTGTCCGTCCAGCAGGGCTTCCACGTTGGCTTCGGACATGCGCATCACGGCATCGGAGCAGCCGCGCCAGCGGATGGGATCGATGCTGAACATACTGGCGGCGTTGTGGGGCTCGGCCGAGTACAGCAGGCGGAACATTTTGGCTACGGCCATCATCAGGTAGGCGCTTACCTCGGTGGTAAGGGCCTTGCTGTGGCACTGGCCGATCTTGGCGTACAGCACGTTCAGGCCGTTGGAGATCAGCTTTTTGTTCATGGTGGGCAGCACGCTGCCGTGGTAGATGTTGTCCTTCATCTTGTCCGGGTTCGGAAGGTCTTCTGCCGAGAGCATCATGCCGTTGCGCTCTGCACTGCGGCCCAGAAGATAATCGCAGGAAACATTATAGTAGTCTGCCACGCGCACCACAAAGTCCAGGCCGCATTCGCGGATGCCTTTTTCGTAGTGGGACAGCAGCGCCTGCGAGACGCCAAGATCCTCGGCGGCCTGCTTCTGGGTGATGCCGCGTTCCTTGCGCAGCAGCTTGATGATACGGTTGAATTCCATGATTTTTGGCTCCTCAAAGTTCGATGTAGGGGGACATCCTTGTTTTTGGTTTACAGCAGGTTGATTATACACAACGGAAAACCTTTTGTAAAGCAAGAAAAGTGACGATATTTTTCGTTGATTTTCGTCATTTCTGTCAAAAGACTTGCTCTGGACACCATATCTATGCTAAACTATAGGTATTAACGCATACATTTTGTGGCGTGCGCGGGGCCGCGGCTGCCGCCAAAGAGCAAAAAATCTGGCAGACGACACGTTTTTCTGCCAGATTTTTTCTCCGCAGCGGGTTTTGCCGCCCGTTCCCGTGCCGCCGCACAGCGATAAAGAGAGGCACTATCCATGAAAACGTTCAAGCTTCATCTCATCCGCCACGGCATGACTGCAGGCAACCTGCAGGGCCTGTACATCGGCAGCGGCACCGACATCCCTCTGTGCGACGAGGGCCGCGCGCAGCTCAATGAGCTGAAAGAGCGGTTCGAGTATCCGCAGGTGGATACCGTGTTCTCCTCCCCGCTGCTGCGCGCGGTGGAAACAGCCAACATCCTGTTCCCGGATGCAAAGCACACCTTTACCGTGCACGACCTGCGGGAGGCCGGCTTTGGCAAGTTTGAGAACAAGCCGGTCAAGGAGCTGGTGCACGACGAGGACTTTAAAAAGTGGATCACCCCCGGCTCCGGCTATGTGCCTGAAGGCGCAGAGCCTACCGACCAGTTCCACGCCCGCTGCGCCGAAAGCCTGATGAAGCTGTTTGAGTATATGATCCGCATGGATGTGACCGAAGCAGCCTGTGTGACCCATGGCGGCGTGATCATGAGCATGCTCAGCCAGCGCGCCGTGCCCACCCGCCGCCCGGAGCAGTGGATGGCAGACCCCGGCTGCGGCTACACGGTGCAGACCGATGTGCAGCTGTGGATGCGGGACCGTCTGGTGGAAGCCATCGACATCGTGCCCTTTGGCTATGCCGATACCCTGCGCGGTCAGGCCGAAGCCGAGGAAAACGAGGCCTTTGAGTAAGGATTCGGTTACAGTTTCGGCCCATCCCTTGACAGAAGCGGCGCAATCCTTTATTGTATAAGGGAACGATCATTTTAGGAGGAAGTTCCATGTCCCAGTCCATTTCCCGCCGGTCATTCCTGAAATGTGCCGGCTCCGGTGCGGTCAGCCTTGCGGCAGCGCTGCTCACCGGCGTACCTGCAGCGGCACAGCAGCCGCGTCTTGCAGGCGAACCTGCCCTGCTGGACGGCAAAGCTGCCGTGGAGCTGCTGGGCTATGCCCCTGCGCAGGAAATGGGCAATGTGCTGGTGTACCTCTCGGTGGAAAACCTCTCCGCATCCACCCTGCCGGTGGGCGCAAGCTATCTGCAGAGCCGTGAGGTGTGCACGCTTGGCGACCTGTACAGTATGGGCACCGGCGTTACCGCTGTGTGCGATGGCAAGCCGGTGCGCTGCGGCAGCTTTGCTGCGCCGCTCTACGGCGAGAACGCGGCGGATGCTTCGGTGTTCACCCTGAACCTGACGGCAGGCCGCGGCGCGCTGCTGCACTGCTTCTGCGCAGTGCCGGACAACTGGCAGACGCTGGAGCTGACCTATCACCCGGATTTCGCGGCGGGCCGCAGCGTGACCTTTACGGTCAACCGCAGCACTGACCACGCCGTGCTGGGCGTGGTGCCCACCTCTCCTGCCGAGGTCGGCAGCGTGGTGGATCTGTAACTCCTTCAGTCTCGCATACGCTCGACAGCTCCCTCGGAGAGGGAGCCTCTGGCGAAAAGGAAAACTTGGCCGTATTGCCAAAGCCTCCCTCCATGAGAAAGACTTCCCCCGGCCGGGACAGATTCTCCCCGCGCCGGGGAGAAATGTCACCGCAGGTGACAAAGAGAGGAGCAGATGTCACGCAAGTGACAAAAAGGGGAGCAGTGGCATCGTGTCAGCGATGACGGAAGGAGTTCCTGAACGGAATAAAAGACCATCTGAGATGCAGTTAAAAATGCCTCAGATGGTCTTTTTTTGCTTTGTCAATTCAGCACATTCTGCCCGGCGGAATCCAATACCGTCAGCTCCTGCCCGGTCACGCTGGAGACCAGCGCAATGTAGCTGCGTCCGGTGCGGATGGTCAGCGGCCTGCCGTCGGCATCGTAAAAGGCAAAGGTGGAGTCTGTGCCCTGCGTCCATGTGATGTGCCACAGCTGGCTGCCGTTCAGCCAGACACCGCCGCCAAGGGACAGGTCGTAGTCCAGCGTGGTGCCGTCGTCCCGCAGGCTGGAAGCGGAATAAAGGACCAGCAAATTGTCGAATTGCGCCTGCGCGCCGGTGTTGGCATCCAGCTGGGCGGTGCCGTCGGCGCGGAGCATCCCGTAGGTGCCGCTGGCCGCATCGTAGGCAAAGCCGGTGGTGCTTTGGGGCGCAAAGTTGATCTGCACCTGTTCGGCATCCCGGGAACCTGGCTCCGGCAGACGGGGCTCTTTGGCCTGCGGCAGCAGGGCGGGCAGAGCGGAAATGGCAGAACTGTCCTCGGCAGTGCTGGCCGAGGAGGAAGCGCTGCTGCCGTGGTCGCCCAATGCGCCGGAAAGGTTCAGGCTGCCCAGCACGGAAGCGACCTCCCCGCCGCTGGTATGCCACAGCGGCGCGCCGCTCCAGACATCATCGCAGGAAAAGGCGTTGCGGCCCACTTCCAGCGCGTCCACGGCCCGCAGGTTATAATAATCCAGATAGTTGCGGGCAAACTGCCCTGCACCCCGCTGGATGGGCAGTACTTCCTGCCCGCTGAGCAGCCGCCAGTAAAGGTCCTGCCCAAGGGTCACTGGGCCGACGGTTGGCATGGCCGATACCGAAGGATAAGCCAAGCACAGGCTGGTGGGCTGGCCGCTCTCGGTCAGGGCTTCCAGCACCACCGATGCGCTGCCAATACCCCACTGTGTGGTGCTGGAAGCGGCGTTGTCGATCACCACGGCGGCGGTGCGTTCGCCGGGATACTGCAGCTCCTGCCCGGTCAGCGGGTCGGTGGGCGCTGCACTGTCCGGGGCAGTGGTGCCGGACAGCGCACACCCGCACAGCAGGGCTGTGCACAGCACCGCCGTGCCAAGGGCCAGATTCCAGATGCGTTTCATGCGGTTCCCTCGTTACTGATAGCTGAAGTTGGACCACTCGTCGTCGTCCACGATGGCAAGATAGGTCTTGCCGCGGTTGAAAAGCATCTGCGCACCGGTCTTGTCGTAGACCCGCAGCGGATGCTCAGGCGAAGCCTTTTCCCAGCGGCCATGCTGTACAGCGCCGCGGCTGAAATAATAGGCATCGCCGCCGGAGATGTAGCTTACCTGCTGCACATCGCCGGAGTCGCCGGAATAGCGCTCGATGGGAGCAAAGCAGACCAGCAGGTTGTCAAAGCTCAGCTGCTTTGCGTTCAGCTCGTCCACGGTGTTTTCAAACTTGCCGGAGATGCGGCTGTACATCTGCATTTTATAGGTGCGGGACTGCGGATCATAGCGGAAGCTGGTCTTGTAGTGGTCCGAGTGGGTGATGCTGACCGTCCTGCCGGATGCTGCACCCTGCATGGCATTCTCCTCGCCGGTGCGGTAGTCCGCAAAGCGGAAGAAGGTGGTGTCGTAATCGTATTTCAGGCCGATGCCCGCATTGGAAGCGGCCTGCCGGATCTCCTTGCCGGAGGTGAACTCGGTGTGTTCATAGGCCACATCCCGGCCCCGGCTGTCGCGGTGAGCCACATGCGGATGGGTGGGAGTATTAAAGTAGCTCTTGCCGCCGATGTTCAGGCCGGAATAGTTGTATACGCTGATGAATTTGGTGCAGGCGGCGCTCTCACCGTCGTGGTAGTACAGCGCCTGATAGGGCATCAGCAGCTGCAGGAACTGGTCGCGGCCAGAGCGCAGCGGGCCGATCTCCGGGATGGAGTCGGCATCGTGGAACACCGCGCAGAAGCGGGTGATGCCGCCCTCCACCTTGCACTCGATCAGCAGATCGGCAGAGGAAAGGCCGCGCTGCGGACGGGCGTTCTGACGGGAGGTGTTGGAGATGTTGTTCACCATCACGCCCACGATGCGGCCATTGCTGCGCTTGGCCTCACCGGTCAGCGGGTCGGCATCGTAAGCGGGCAGTGCGGCAAGACTGGCAGCGGGCTGCTCGCCTGCTGCCAGCGAGGAAGCAACCATGTCCTCCGAGGATGCAGCAGAAGAAGCTGCGCCGGAAGAACTGATGCCCAGTGTCTGCTGGAGCCAGCTGGAAAAATTGCTGCCCAGAATGGCACTGCCGGAAGCACTGCAGCTGGAAAGCGCCAGCGAAGCGGCAGCGGCACCGGTCAAGCGAAGAACAGTACGGCGAGTGATCTTCATAGGAAAAACCTCCTGCAAAAAACGTATCGGCGCGGCCCGGCAGAATGCCAAAGCCGGGAAAAAGTTTGCGGGTGCAGCGCGGCGGGGCGCACACTGCCGGGCAGTAAAACGCAGCGCACTGCAGACGGATTTGATTTGATTGTAACGATTCTTGCCGGGTTTGTAAAGAGGAAGTTATCGGGATGAAGCCCCTTCCGCTGCCGACACCGGAGCATCTTCGATCTGCTGCGCGGATGAAAAGCGGAGGCCCACACCGATGCAGGAGCTTTTTGCGCCTTTTTGCCCGGGAACCCTTGCATTTTTGCGCAAGTTGTGGTAATATTATTCGGCAGTATGTTCACTGCGGAAATATGCGCTCGTAGCTCAGCCGGTAGAGCATCTGACTTTTAATCAGAGGGCCAGGGATTCGAGTTCCCTCGAGCGCACCAAAATCCCACGAAGAATCGTATGGTTCTTCGTGGGATTTTCTTTTTATACGCCATTTGCACGGTCTCTGCACGGTTTTTGCACGGTCCGCATTTTTCGTGTCAGATGGAGTAAGTCTGTGAATTACTCTGCAATCCGTGCTATTTTTTGCAATTCAGGTCAGCAGAGCCAGGCGAAGCTGCGCTTTTACAGAGGGGTCTGCGTCCTTCAGAAGCTCCAGCAGTGCCGACACGGAGATGGTCGGTTCTGCTTCAACCGGGGTGGCCTGCACAGGTGTTGTTCCTGTACGGCCTTCACATCACCGCCGGAGATCATCAGTTGGTAAGCAGAGCGCAGGCTGCGCGATGGAATCGCTGAATAGCACAAAGGCATGTTGGAGTCCAGATGTAAAGAAAAAACGGTAAAGCAGATAAAATCCACTTTACCGTTTTATAGCAATTCAACTTCTTCATGCAACAGCAATAGCGTTGAATTGCATATCGCAAATTGCTGTTTTAACGTTCCACTAATTTCTTGCCTTGCGATCAAGAAAGCACGTCTGCTAAACGCTCTACATTGAAAATATAATCGTACACTGCTATAATAAAATTGTGATATTATCACCAAAAATTCAAGATGCAAAGCGTTTGCGATTGGCAAACATTCAGGAGGAACGCATGGTAACAGGAGCCATTAAAAATAAGGTAGACAAGATCTGGACGGACATCTGGGCAGGCGGCATCACCAATCCGCTGACCGTCATTGAACAGCTGACCTATCTCATGTTCATCCGGTCACTGGACGAGAAAGAGCTTGCCACCGAAGATTTTGAGAACATGGCGGGCGAAAAGATGGAGCACATCTTCCCGGCCAGCGCGGCAGGACAGTCCATGCGGTGGAGCCGCTTCAAGGATAAAGATTCCCGCGAAATTTTCCTGACCATGCAGCAGCGGGTGTTCCCGGCCATCAAAAAGATGAAGTATGGCCGTCTGCCGGACTTTGACGCAAACGGCGAGCTGGTGGAGATCGCAGACGACCCCACCCGCCCGGATGAGGGCAACACCGCCTTTGCGCGGTACATGGACGATGCCATGTTCCTGATCCCCACGCCGCAGGTGCTGCAAAAGATCATCACCGGGCTGGAGGATCTTTACACCCACGACATTGCCGACCTTGATATGCAGGGCGATTTGTACGAGTATATGCTGGGAAAACTGGCAACGGCGGGTCGGAACGGCCAGTTCCGCACGCCTCTGCATATCATTGATATGATGGTGGAACTGGTGCAGCCCACGCCGGACGATTTCATCTGTGACCCGGCCTGCGGTACGGCAGGTTTTCTGGTGTCCAGCGCAAAATATGTTCGCAAGCACTATGGGGACGATATGACTCCGGAACAGTGGCAGCATTTTGCCGGGCCGATGTTTGCAGGCTTTGACATGGACCGCACCATGCTGCGCATTTCGGCCATGAACCTGATGCTCCACTCCATCACGAACCCGGATATCGACTACAAGGACAGCGTGTCGAAGCAAAACTCCATTTGCAGCAAGTATACCGTTTGCCTTGCGAACCCGCCGTTCAAGGGCACTGTGGATGCCGAGAGCATCAACGACGACCTGAAAGCCGTCACCAACACCAAAAAGACGGAACTTCTGTTCCTTGCGCTCTTCCTGCGAATGCTCAAAACCGGCGGACGCTGCGCCTGCATCGTGCCGGACGGCGTTTTGTTCGGTTCCAGCAAGGCGCACCAGAGCATCCGAAAAGAACTGATAGAAAACCATCAGCTGCGGGCGGTCATCTCCATGCCCTCCGGCGTGTTCAAGCCCTACGCAGGCGTGTCCACGGCGGTGCTGGTGTTTACCAAGACCGGCGCGGGCGGCACCGATAAGGTGTGGTTCTACGATATGAAAGCCGACGGCTTCTCGCTGGACGACAAGCGCACCGAGGTGAAGGAAAACGACATCCCGGACATCATCGCCCGGTTCCATAACCTCGACGCCGAAACTGACCGCAAGCGCACCGAGCAGAGTTTCTTTGTGCCCAAAGAAGAAATTGCCGCCAACGGGTACGATTTATCCATCAATAAGTATAAAGAGACCGAGTATGTGCCGGTGGAGTACCCCTCGACCGCGGAGATCCTTGCCGACCTGCATGAGCTGGAAATGGAGATCACCAAAGGTCTGGCAGAGTTGGAGGAGATGGTGTGATGGCGAAGTTGGGAGAGGTTTGTACTATTGTATCTGGTTCGACACCAAAAACATCTGTTACGTCCTACTGGGACGGCAACATCAAATGGATAACACCTGCTGAATTGAACGAAGATACTTTTTACATTATGGACTCAATTCGACACATTACTGAAGAGGGAAAAGAAAAAACAGGATTGTCTTATCTGCCGACAGGAACAGTCATTTTATCTTCTCGCGCGCCGATTGGCAAAACCGCAATTGCCGGTTGTGAAATGTGTTGCAATCAGGGATTCAAGAACCTTATTTGCTCAGATGCGATTTATAATGAATACCTCTATTTTTTCTTGAAATCAAAAACAGACTATCTCAATTCGTTGGGACGTGGTGCGACTTTTAAAGAAATTTCTAAATCCATCGTTGAAAGCATTGAAATCCCGTTACCTGAAGTAAACCAGCAGAAAGAAATTGCAGAAAAATTCAAGAAGTTAGAGCAGTTGATTTCTCTCCGTAAGCAGCAGCTTGCTAAACTGGACGAACTGGTAAAGGCACGATTTGTGGAGATGTTTGGAACATTTCCGGCAAATCCATTTAGATGGAGTATAGGAAAAATTCAAGATGTTGTTTCAGATGTACGATATGGTTCTAGTCGTCCTGCCGTAGAAGGTGGAAAATATCCATATTTAAGAATGAACAATATTACATACAGTGGTGAGCTGGACTTGCGCGACACAAAGCGAATCGACATTCCGGATAGTGAACTGGACAAATGCACGGTTCGCCGAGGCGATGTTCTGTTTAACAGAACAAACAGCAAAGAACTTGTTGGAAAAACCTGCGTGTACAATCGAGATGAATTGATGGTGCTTGCGGGGTTTGTAATTAGAGTACGTATTAATGAGAGGATACGACCGGAGGTCCTTTCTGCATTTCTCAATATGGATTTCTCAAAACGAATGCTGATCGGTATGTGTAAAACGGCAATCGGACAAGCAAATATTAATGCGAAAGAACTGCAAAATATTGACTTATATATACCACCAATTGAATTGCAAGATCAATTTGTGACTTTGAAAAACAAAGTAGACCAGCAGAAGCAAACCGTTCAGCAAAGCCTTGAAAAGCTGGAACTGATGAGAAAGGCGCTGATGCAGGAGTATTTTGGGTAACTCCCCCAGTCGCCTGACGGCGACAGCCCCCTCAGAGAGGGAGCCTTAATGTGACCGCAAAGCAAAAGCCTCCCTCCTTGAGGGAGGTGGCACGGCGGGAGCCGTGACGGAAGGAGCTCTGCACAAATCTCGAAAAATCAAGACGAAAGAATCCAGCATATTAACTTTTTGAGATTTCGGTGATATGATATAAAAAACGTGTATTGCGAGGGACGTTCATGCAGGTGACTTTTCTTATCGGAAATGGTTTCGATTTAGGAATTGGGCTAAAAACGGCCTATTCTGATTTTTATAGAGTGTATTGTGCTGAAACACAAAAAGATGACGAGAATCTCAGGAACTTTAAGTCCGCTATTCAGTTGAAATCAGAAACGTGGTCCGACTTTGAAAATGCATTTGGCAAATATTCAAGCGAGCTCAATGATACAGCGGTGTACTTGGAACTGTTTGAAAATTTTGTCAACTCTTTTATAAGTTATATAAGAAATGAAGAACAGCGGTTTGATGAATCAAAACTGGACAATGCAGTTGAGGAAATGAGTAAGGCATTCAGTACATATTATAAGATTCGACCTGCTGACGCAGAGGTGCTCAGAAGAGTTATTGATAGAAACGATGTCTATTTTAACTTTGTGACGTTTAATTATACCAATTGCTTAGATAAGTGTTTCAATGCGGTTAAGGAGAAAGCCGGTGGCTGTAAATTCAGTGGCGGATATATTAGCGAGCTTGTTCATGTCCATGGGTATATAGATGATCTCATAATGGGTGTCAATGATGAGACACAAATCGCAAATAAGGCTTTCGCTGAAAATTTGGATGTTATTGAGGGAATAATTAAGCCTGTACAAAATCAAATTATTCGGATGAACTATGATGAACGTGCAACAAAACTAATAAAGAACAGCACAATTGTTTGCATTTATGGAATGTCTGTTGGTTCTACGGACAAGAAGTGGTGGAAATTGATTATGGAGTGGTTGCAGGAAAATTCAGCGAGGCATTTGATTGTGTTAAGTCATGAGGCTGGTTCACAGACAGTGTTTCAATGGAACCGCACTGTGAAGAGAATTCGGAGAAATCTTTTTACATATGGAGAAGTTTCAGATGACAAGAAAAAGCCACTGGAAAGTCAAATTCATATTCAAACAAATCACGACATTTTTTCGATGAATCTGGTGAAATCGCAACAGTTGGGAGAACAGCCTCAAACAATGGAAGATAGTAAGGATATAACCGAACGGGTTCGTTCCGATATAGAAAAAATGACCGCAACTGATGCAGAAGTGTCAGAAATGCTGGATGAAGTCTTTAATTAAGTGCTGGATTTACTATTGAAAGGAGTCCCCCCATGTCCAACTTCTCCTATCTCTCCACCCGCCCCGAATATTCCCTCTTCGCCAATTCTGCCATCGAGGCCGAGAAAGTGTTCTCCACCTCCCCGGCGATGTGCGCGGTGGGGTGCCGGAAGGCGTTGGAGCTGGCGGTGAAGTGGGTGTATGCGGCAGACAAAACCATCACGATGCCCTACAAGGACAACCTGCAATCCCTGCTGCACGAGCCGAGTTTCCGGTTCGCGGTGGACCGCAATGTGTGGAGCGTGCTGCCCAGCATCGTGAAGGCGGGCAATCTGGCGGTACATACAGGGCATAGCGTGTCGGCGGCGGATGCAGTGTTCAGCCTGCGGGGGCTGTTCGATTTCATCCAATGGGTGGATTACTGCTACGGCACGGACTATGTGGAGCGCTCCTTTGATGAAACAGCCATCCCCGGCGAAAAGGTAACGCTGGACGAAAAGAAGATCCGGGAACAGGAAAGTTTACTGTCCCAGAAAGATGCCGAGCTGGAAGCCTTGCGCAAGCAGGTGGAGAGTCTTTCGGCGGCATACACGGCCAGCAAACAGCAGAACCAGCAGAGCCGCAGTTTCACCGCCGCCGACCTGACTGAGGCCGAGACGCGGCAGAAGATCATCGACATCGACCTCAAGGCCATGGGCTGGAAATTCACCGGGCCGGACGCCGATGTGCGCACCGAGTACGAAGTGGACAACATGAACGGCGTGCTGGGGCAGAAGGGCTATGCGGACTATGTGCTGATGGGCAAGGACGGCTTGCCGCTGGCGGTCATTGAAGCCAAGCGCAGCACAAAAGACCCCAACATCGGGCGCAAGCAGGCTCAGCTTTATGCAGACTGTCTGGAGCAGAAGTTTGGCCGCCGTCCGATGCTGTTTACCACCAACGGCTACACCACCTATTTCTGGGATGAGCAGAGCGGCCCGCAGCGTGCCGTGAGCGGGGTGTTCTGCAAGGACGATTTACAGAAGCTGATGAACCGCCGCACCGAGAAAAAGCCGCTGGACACCATCGAAATTGACGATAAAATCACCGACCGCTACTATCAGAAAAACGCCATCCGGGCAGTCTGCGCCCATATTACGCAGGGCTTCCGGCGCAATCTGCTGGTCATGGCAACGGGCACAGGCAAGACCCGCACCGCATCCAGCCTGACCGATGTGCTGAGCCGGGGCGGTCATGTGACCAACGTGCTCTTTCTGGCGGACCGCACCGCGCTGGTCAAGCAGGCGAAGGACGACTTCAAGAAATATCTGCCCGACCAGTCGCTGTGCAATCTGTGCTCCTCTAAGGACGATAAGGCCGCGCGCATCGTGTTTTCCACCTATCCCACCATGCTCAACGCCATCGACAACGCCAAGACCAAGGACGGCGTGCCGCTGTTTTCGCCCGCCCACTTTGACCTTATCATCGTGGACGAGAGCCACCGCAGCATTTTCAAGAAATACCGCGCCATTTTTGATTATTTCGATGCGGTTCTGGTGGGCTTGACCGCCACCCCGAAAACCGATGTGGACCGCAACACCTACGACTTTTTCGAGATGGAACACGGCATCCCCACCTACGCCTACGATTACGACACGGCGGTCTACACCGACCATGTGCTGGTGCCTTACTACAACTACGAGGTCAAGACGAAATTCACAGAAGAGGGCATCCACTACGACCAGCTTTCACCGGAGGATAAGGCCCGCTACGAGGACGATTTTGCCGAGGACGACACCCTGCCCACCTTCATCCCATCCGAAAAGCTGAATAAGTTCATCTTCAACGCCAACACCGTGGACACGGTGCTGCAAGACCTGATGGAACGCGGCATCCAGACGGCGGGCGGTGACCGCATCGGCAAGACCATCATCTTTGCCCAGAACAAGCGCCATGCGGAGTTTATCCGGGAACGCTTTGGCAAGCTCTACCCGCAGTTGGAGACCCAGTACCCGGGGTTCATCCAGCGGGTGGTCTGCGATGATGCCTATGCGCAGTCCATTATTGACGACTTCAAGCAGCCAGACAAGCCGCCGTTTATTGCGGTCTCGGTGGATATGATGGACACGGGCATTGATGTGCCGGAGTGCACGAATCTGGTGTTCTTCAAAAAAGTGCGCAGCAAAACGAAGTTCTGGCAGATGATCGGCCGTGGTACGCGGCTCTGCCCATCCCTTGCCTGCGTGGATGCCATCGACGGCGAATATACGGGCAAACGGCGTTTTCTGATCTTCGACTACTGCGGCAACTTTGAATTTTTCCGTCAGAAACCCAACGGCTACGAGAGCGCGGACACCAAAAGCCTGTCCGAGAGCATTTTCTGCAAGCAGGTGCGGATCGCCGCTGCGCTGCAGGATGGAGCCTATGGGGACGAAAACTACCAGAACTGGCGCAAGATCTTAACGGAGACCTGCCGTGCCGAAGTGGGAGCGCTGAACCCGGAGCTGGTATCCGTGCGGCTGCACCGACAGGCCGTGGAACACTATCAAAAGCCGGAAGCCTTTGTCAGCCTGACTGAAACGGACAAGGGTACTCTGATGAAAGAGGTGGCACCGCTCATCTCGCTGGACGACAAAGATGAAGCCGCCAAGCGGTTCGATAACTTTGTGTATGGCTTGCTGCTCTGTGAACTGGAAGGTCTGCCGGGGCTGGGCCGCGCCCAGAAACAGTTGCGCAATACAGCGGCATTGCTGGAAGGGAAGGCTACCATCCCGCAGGTGCAGGCAAAGCTGTCCCTCATCCGGGAGGTGCAGACAGACGAATTTTTGACCTCGCATGATCTGCTCCGCTTTGAGGAAATGCGGCAGGAACTGCGGGAGCTCATCAAGTTTCTGGTGGAGGGCGGCGAGGGGCAAAAGCCTGTCTACACGGCCCTTGCCGACCCGGTACTGGAACAGACCGAGGGCAAAACGCTGGATTCCGGCTATGATTTCGGCGAGTACCGGGAACGTGTGAACCGCTACATCATGGAGCACCGCAGCGATACGCTGGCCATCCACAAGCTGACCCAGAACATTCCGCTTTCCCGGGGCGATTATACCGAGCTGGAACATATCTTCACCTGTGAGCTGGGCAGCAAAGAGGACTATGCACGGGAGTTTCGGGATACACCCTTTGGTCTGCTGGTGCGTAAAGTGGCAAAGCTGGACCACGATGCTGCCATGCAGGCGTTTTCCAAGTTCATCAACGACGAATCGCTGAATGCGAAGCAGATCGCATTTGTGCAGAAGGTCATTCATTACATCGAGCAGAACGGTTATGTGGAAAGCAAAGCGGTGCTGATGAAACCACCCTTTGACCAACCCATCCTGTTTACCCGCCTGTTTGATGGCAAAACAGGGAGTGAACTGATGGATACGATCAATTCGGTGAAAGAGAATGCCACCCATGTGACGGCATAAAGTAGTGGAATGTACTGATAAAAACCGGTATAATTCAGGACTATCGAAAAATGAATATCCTGCAACGCAGTATGGCAAGTCAGGGAATTTTGAACGATACGCAAACGACTCTGGCTGATTACCTGATGAGCATCGCACAAATTTCCGTGGAGGATGCCGGAGCGATTTATATCGAGTTGAGCAGCATCTGCGGCAATTTTATGGCAAACATCATTCTGCGCATGATTGAAAATTATCACTTCCTGCCCGATATGGCGCAGAAACTGAAAAACAAACAAGCACTGGTGGAAAGCGTAATTGCAAATGAACAGCTGGAGCCTTCCATTACGTCGCCCATCAAAGATGTGTATGATGACCTTGTCAACAGCAAACTGGATATGATCGAGGGCTTCGTGCCGATCTCTGCCATCCAGTATGATGCTAAGATGCAGGAAGCAGAAAGACTTTAAGGGGAGTGCGACTTGTAGGATTGCTTTAAATTATCGAGTTAATCCGCAGGCTGAATAGATTCACTCAAATCGAATGAAAACGAAAAAATGCCCGCTCACCGTGGAGATCCGGCTCCATCGGTGGGCGGGCATATCCAATAAAACACCAGGATACGATTATGCTTTTCGTACTTCAGCTGGGATCTTGTTCTGGCTCAGATATCCCACAGGGAGGGCGCAGAGGTGGAAACTGCGGCGGCACCTGCGCGCATGGCGGCCATGACATCGGCTTTGTCCCGCAGCAGGCCGCCTGCAATGACAGGCACCTGTGTGCGGGCGCTGATCTCGGCGATGACCCGGGGCATGATGCCGGGAAGGATCTCGACAAAATCCGGCTTGCCCTGCTCCAGCTGGCCGGACAGGCTGGTCAGCGAGAGGGAATCCAGGATGAATGCCCGCTGGACGGTCAACAGGCCGCGGTGGCGCGCCCGGCGGATCAGGGTCGGGCGGGTGGAGATGATGCCGTCCGGGTGGCACAGGGCGTTGAGGGAGTCCACCGCGATCTCCCGCGACGAAAGGCCGTCCACAAGGTCGATGTGAACCACGGCCAGTTTTCCGGCATCATGTATGCGGTGCACCAGACCGTCTACGGTGAGCAGGGTGCTCGCCAGCAGAAAAACGGCGCTGCAGGGCGAAGCCAGCGCAGCAGTCAGGGCTTCGTCCGTTTTCACAGCGGCGATCACCGGTTCGTCCAGCAGGGTTTCGGCAAGAGGATGCATTGGATAAGACTCCTTTCGAGCCAGATTTACAGAGATAGGGAGCAATCAGAAGATACGGCCCTTTCAGAAAACTCTAAAAGGGCCGCACCATGCGCAAACCAAGTTTATAAAAAATTGAGGGGTTTGTAAAGAGGATTAAAGAGGCATTATTTATGTGCCTGCACGGCTGCATTATTTTTCTTCAGCAGTACAGCGCATGCTATGGTAACTACAAAGCCGATCGCGATCAGTGCGTAGACCAGAGCAGTGCCAGCGTACTGTGTTCCGGGGGTGTGCACGCGAATCTCGCAGATGCCCCACTCGCTGACAGCTGCAAGAACGCCGCAGAAGATGCCGCCAAGGTAGGGATTGCCTGTGTGCTGGTACAGGAGACGACAAATCAGGATCGCAACAAAGATGAAGCCGGGCAGCGCATACACTGCAGTTGCGGCAGAAGCCAGACCGCCGAACATCGGGTTCGAGCCGGTAGCCTTGAAGATGCCGTAAACGTAGCAGAGGATGAACAGAGTGGGAACCGACGCGATAAAGCTGATCAGAAGGTTAGAAAGCAGCTTGTTTTTGCCGAGCGCCGTGCTAAAGTTAAAACTGTTGACACTGATGGACATGACAATGTAGTACACGAGATACATGGGTACAACAAGGAGCATACCCGGGATGCGGTTGGCTCCAAACTTCATAAAGCCCCAGTAAACGATCAGGAAGTTCACATCCACAAAATAGTCGACGGCAAAAACCATCAGGATCAGGGCAAAGACTGCAAGCAGGGCCGCGCCGATGGATTTGAGGAGTGCATGCCCGGAAATAGCGATGCCGGTATTCCGGAAGGAGAAACCGTGTTTTTTGCCGTAGGCCATGTACCACACCGTGCACAGAACAAGAGTCAGTGCGCCGCACAGCAGAGAGATCAGGCCGTGGTACGCAGGGTTGGCCGAGTGGAAAAGTGCATCACGGTAAGATGCCAGTCCCTGCTTGTTCAGGAATCGAATAATGAGGATGGACAGGACGGCACTGATGATCTGGATGCCCCAGAACCATGCAACTGCATTCTTATCGCCAACTGGGCGAAGGTCCTGCTCTCCATTGTCGGCACACTGGAATGTCTTGACGGAGCTGACCAGCCAGACCATCAGAGACCCGGCAAACAGCAGCAGACCGGACAGGGCGATGATCTTGAAGATGTTCCAGATGGTATAGGTGTAGCTGCTGGCGCTCAGAGCAGTGCCAGTGGGCATAACACGGTTAAAGAAGGTCAACACACGGTTCATGACCAGCGGGGACCACCAACCAGCCATATGCGTCTCGTTAGAAACAAAGATCTGGCGGCTTCCGGTCTTTCCGCCGTAATCCTGCTCATAAACGGTCTCTGCCACGCGCTGTTCACTGGTGGTTGCGGGGTCGATACCGAAATACAGGAAGGACTGTGCACTGTTGTTGATCACATATTCTGCCGGGCTGGAAAGGTTGGCTGCATACTTGTTGGCGTCGTTGGAATAGGTACCGTTATCATTAGCTTTTTCCGAGAAGAAGAACTCGTCGTTCTTGTCTGCGAGAACTGCGACATCTCGGGCACCGTAAACATCGGTGTAGCCCTCGCTGTTACGCACGATGGGATCGCTGTGGATCAGGAAAATGGCCTTGACAACATTCAGACTGTCGTTATCGCACTGCAGTGCTTCGCCAGCTGCCTTGCCACCGCGGGAGTAGCCCAGCAGCGAAACGCGGTCGGTATCAACGTAGGGCAGAGTCACGCCGTAGCGTACCGCATCATAAAGGCCGCGGCCCTGGGTGAGCCATTCGGAGTCCGGCAGAGGTTCGCTTTCGCCCATGCCGTACATATCCACGCCGATCGCAACATAGCCGCGGCGGGCGAGCTCAATGCAGTAGTGCTGCATTTCTTCTTTGTTGTTGTTTCCGCCATGCTGTACAAAAATAGCGGGCGCAGGCGTTTCAGCGGTGGCGTTTTCCGGAATATAAACATCCATCGCAAGGGTATGACCGGATTCGGATTCAATGGTAACGTTCCGGATGGTCGTTTTGCCGGAGTTCGTCTGTAAAATGAAAGAACCGGCAATGCCTACGATGATGAGCGCGATGCTGACGATGAGACTGATCAGCGGCCTTGAAAGTTTTTTCTCGTTCATATGGGGGACCTCCTTTTTGAATCTGATTTTTCCGTAATAAAAATGGGGACACACTGCATCTGGACGATACAGTGCATCCCCATCTCACTTCTCTTGGGATGCTTCTAGTATAGCGTTTTGTAACAAAATGTCAATAGAAAATAAACAATTAAAAAATATTTTGTGCGTGAACCATAAAGTCGGGCGAAAACTATCAATGCTCTGCCCAGTCGCAGCTTCGGCCAACAGCCTTGTGCCAGCCGGAGAGCAGGCGGGTGCGCTCGGCCTCGTCCATCTGCGGGGCAAAGGTCATGTTGCAGTGCCACAGGCTGCGGATTTCCCCACGGTCTTTCCACACG
>ERZ780178.996-NODE-996-length-19188-cov-3.768149_pt1 | contig 19188 bp, 17 predicted proteins | sample MGYA00511018_ERZ780178 | MGnify/ENA primary metagenome ERZ780178 (study PRJEB29588, sample SAMEA2151439) | human gut metagenome | biome: human gut; feature: human-associated habitat; material: faeces | place: Denmark | collected 2008/2010 ...
CGTTCCTCTAATGTGCCCTCAAAATCATCCGCATCACATCTTCCATACCACGGTTCAATGCAGACAAACGGTGCGTCTTTTCCTTCCGGTGACCAGATCGCAAATAAAGGTGCATCAAAATCCATAGTCACATAAGGCTTTCCATCCGGTGTGACCAGTGAAACTTCCCCGGTCTGTTTTCCTTCCACCATATAAGTGCAGCGGTCAAAAAATCCCGGTGTAAAGTACACTTTCTCATCCTCCAGCGGGATTACAATATCTTCACTCATTACTGCCAGTCCGGTATCCGGTGTATTTCCATGATGATGCACTTCCTTTAGTCCTGCAAATTGCAGACCATATCCAAGCTTATTTTCTTCGCCGTTAAATGGGCATAAGAAAGCCGGATGTGCGCCGATGGAAAAATATAAGGTCTTTGTATCCGGATTTTCCACTTTCCACATGACTTTTAATTCATTGCCTGTCAAATTGTATCCAATTTTCAAAACAAACGCGAATGGATACTTTTCCATCGTTTCCTCATTGGAATGTAAGGAAAACCAGATGGTGTCCGCTGTCTGGGATTCCATGGTATGTTCCATATCCCTTGCAAAGCCGTGCTGCCCTATTGCATACGTTTTTCCGCCATAGCGGTACTCTTTATTTCTGCAGTTCCCCACAAACGGAAACAACACAGGGGAGGTTCTTCCCCAGTATTTTTTGTCCGCATACCACATGTACTCTTTATCGTCGGATTTTCTCTTTACGGATTTTAGTTCTGCCCCAAAAGAATCGATCTCCACGCGCAATGTGTCATTTTCCAAAACATATCTCATACAATCCTTCTCCTTGTCATCTAAATATCGTAGCAGGCAATTGTCTAAAAATATCGTAGATGACAAAAAACACAATTGTTTTCGCAATCACCTACGATATGAAATACAATTTTATAATTCGCAGTTATTTACCGTTCTTGGGAATGGGATAACGTCACGGATATTGGACATTCCTGTCAGATACATTACGCATCTCTCAAATCCAAGTCCGAATCCTGCATGTCTTGTAGATCCGTACTTTCTCAGATCCAGATAGAATCCGTAATCTTCTTCCTTAAGTCCAAGCTCTTTCATTCTTGCAACAAGTTTATCGTAGTCGTCCTCTCTCTGGCTTCCTCCGATGATCTCACCGATTCCAGGAACCAGACAGTCAACTGCTGCTACGGTCTTGTTATCATCATTCATCTTCATGTAAAAAGCTTTGATCTCCTTCGGATAATCGGTAACGAATACCGGACGTTTGTAGATCTCTTCTGTCAGATAACGTTCATGCTCTGTCTGCAGATCTGCTCCCCATGATACTTTGTATTCAAATTTGTCATTGTGCTTTTCAAGGATTTCGATTGCTTCTGTGTAAGTAACTCTTGCGAAATCAGAATTTACAACGTTGTTCAGACGGTCGATCAGTCCTTTGTCTACGAAAGAATTGAAGAAATTCATCTCTTCCGGAGCGTTTTCCATCACGTAGCGGATAACATATTTCAGCATGTTTTCTGCAAGGATCATGTCATCTTCCAGATCTGCAAATGCGATTTCCGGCTCAATCATCCAGAACTCTGCAGCATGTCTTGTAGTATTGGAATTTTCCGCCCTGAAGGTTGGTCCAAAGGTATAAATATTTTTGAACGCCAGTGCAAAGGTCTCTCCGTTTAACTGTCCACTTACGGTAAGATTGGTTGGTTTTCCAAAGAAATCCTGTGTATAATCAATGCTTCCGTCTTCCTTGTGTGGAATGTTATTTAAGTCCATGGTAGTAACCTGGAACATTTCCCCGGCACCCTCACAGTCACTTCCGGTAATCAGCGGAGTGTGTACATAGACAAAGTCCCTCTCCTGGAAGAACTTATGAATTGCATATGCAATCAGGGAACGCACACGGAATACTGCCTCAAAGGTATTGGTACGTGGTCTTAAATGTGAAATGGTTCTTAAATATTCGAAGCTGTGGCGTTTCTTCTGTAACGGATAATCCGGTGCAGATGCGCCTTCAATTATGATTTCCTCTGCCTGAATTTCAAATGGCTGCTTTGCTTCCGGTGTAGCTTCCAGCACTCCGGTAACAACAATAGCTGCGCCCACATTAATTTTGGTAAGCTCCTGAAAATTCTCCAGTCCATCTGCATATACTACCTGCAGTGGTTCAAAGAAAGTTCCGTCATTTACTACGATAAATCCGAAGTTTTTAGAATTACGGTTACTTCTTACCCAGCCTCCGACGGTAATTTTCTTACCTACATAATCTTCCTGATGGTGAAATAAATCTCTGATGTCAACAAGTTCCATTTTTCTATCCCCCTTAGATAAAAAATTTTCTAATCCTTTTTAGTTTTCTGTATTTAATTCAGTATCTGTAACATTTTCTGTTCCTGCCTCATCTTCAACAGTTGCACTGTCAACTACTTTCTGAAGTGCCAGATTGCATACATATACTTTCTTTAAATATTCTTTTCCGCTGTCTGCGCTCAATCCATATGATTTGTATAATGTGGATTCATCGCTGTAGCTGTAATTGCTCATAAGATTTCCAACGTAGCTGTCAAAGCCATCCTGGTCAAACTCAATGCCTTCCTTTTCTGCAATTGCCTCTAAAATCATCTGTGTCTTAAGATCTGATGTCACTTCGTCAGTTACATTGCTTACAAATTCATCATAATCCTGATTTGCTGTATTTTCAACATAATCCTTAAGGCTGCTTCCATCGCTGCAGTAATAGGATTCATACTGTGCCATTACCTCTTCCATACGGGCATCCAGAAGTCCATCCGGAATTTCCTTTACGGTACATACCTCTCCTAACTTGTCCATTACTGCAGAACGGATTGCAGATTTCTTGGAGGATTCCTTAGAAGATTCCATATAATTGCGTGCATCTGCCTTCATCTCATCTACCGTATCATAGCCAAGGCTGGCCTTAGCATTGACATATGCCACATATTCATCTGTCATATTGTCATAAGTAATATCCTGTTTCTCAACAATTTTATTGATGGTTACATTAAACACAACCGCCTGTCCTGCCAGGTCTGTATTTTGATAGCTTTCCGGGAATGTAAGATTCAAGGTTACTTTATCCCCTACTTTTGCACCAATCAGTCCTTCTTCGAAGCCGTCAATAAACGTATTGCTTCCAATCTCTAAGACCGTATCTGTTGCAGTTCCACCGCTGAATGCCACACCATCTTTTAATCCTTCATAATCGATATTTACAGCATCTCCATCCTCTACCACTGTTTTATCCGTATCTACATAGTATGGATAGTTGGTAATTACGCTATTCTCAATAAAAGTCTTCACATCATCATCACTTACGGAATAATCGTCTGTCAAAGCTACTGACAATCCCATATAATCGCCCAGTTCCACATAATCAAGCGGGTCAAAATCAATTGCCGCACTGGATACCACTTCTGTGCTCTCTGTATTCTCTACCGATTCACTTTTCTTGTCTTTTCCACAGCCAGTTACTGAAAATGCCAGTGTCAGGCATAACAATACTGCTACTATTTTCTTCTTCATATTTATTTCCCTTCTGTCTTTCATTCAAAGGCTGGATTTTTCCAGTCAGTCATACTTTCTAAAGATACCACATTTTCACCGAAAATAAAAGCATTTCATAGAATTTTTCGCATTTGCAGGTTGTCAATCCTGCCAATCAATGATACAATCATATTTGGATTTTACTTAAGGAGGTTTTCATCGTGCCAAAATTTGCGATTGTATTATTAACAATACTGATTATTATGATTATTGCCCTGATTGTTCTTTATTTTGTGGGCAAACGAGCTCAGAAAAAGAAAGAAGAACAGGATGCCCAGATTGCAGCAGCAGCACAGACCATTTCCATGCTGATTATCGATAAGAAGAAGATGCGGCTTAAAGATTCCGGTCTTCCGGCAAATGTCATTGCCCAGACTCCGAAAATGCTCCGCCGTTCCAAACTTCCAATCGTCAAAGCAAAGGTTGGTCCAAAGGTTATGACTTTAATCTGTGACGGACAGATTTTTGATTCCGTTCCGGTTAAGAAGGAAGTAAAAGCTACTGTCAGCGGGCTTTACATTACCGCAGTAAAAGGAATGCGTGGTCCTATCGAAGCACCTGCCAAAAAGAAAAAAGGCTTTATGGCAAAATTAAAAGAAAAAGCTGGTAAATAAAATAACTTGAGCTGGGTTTTCACCCAGCTCTATTTTTATACATCCAGCTACGTAAGACTGAATTCGCCTTTTTCTTTTGATGCAATCTTCATCTTAATGGTACAGTCTGCCAGATGCTCATAGTTTACCTCCAATGCATAATCTATCTGCACATCAATACAATGTTCTGTCTCTTCCACTTTAATATCCTTTGCATCAATTCCAACCAGAAGATTTCCAAATGGCGTTCCATAATAAGACATATTTTTCCGGTTCTTTTCAAAGACCATGTGTACATTGGAAACTCCTTTTTTTGTAATATCAATACAGTTTTCCTGCATCTTGATTATATTTTTTGTGCTTCCTTCAAAACCTTCATTTACTTCTTCATACAGCACATAATGTTTTCCGTTTTTCTGGTAATAATCCCCTACTGTAATCACTTCAACCGGCTCTGCTTCTCCTTCTGCCGGCATCTGTAATCCGCTGATTGATACAATTACATCTTTTGTCATCTAATCCGCTCCTTCTATAGAAATCCAGGTCAGTATAGCACTATTTATCCCAGAAATCCAGCCATTTCCATGAAATCTTATAATTCTTCTCTTCCATCAGAGACTGATATTCCGTCTCACTTAAGGTATCCTTCAATACCTTTTCTGATTTACCATCCACAACCTCATAGACACTTCCTTCAAAGCACATATTCGGATACATGACACACCACCAGTTATGTCCCATGCCTGCTCCGATAATCACTTCCAGTGCCTGATAAGTTCCCGCCGGGAACGTATAACTGCCATAGGTCTTTACCGGGAACTCCACGGAAGATAATTTCACCTCTACCGGATAATCATAGCCCTCCTGCCGGATGACTTCTTTTGCAATATGTATAATTTCCGGGAAGTGTTCTCTTGCAATCCGGCTGCTTTCTTCGGCTGTCTTAGCATCCTGCAAAAGTTCTCCCATTTCTTTTCCAACAGCATCCCGCACCTTAAGCTTCAGTGCCTGATCTGCTTCCCCATCACTGTTTGCCCTGACATGGAAACGCAGAATCTTTTCTGCAATGTCCTCCTGCATTCTTCGCCCCTCATAAGCCTTTTTCGCACTGTCCACCGTAAATACCAACAGTAATAACAGCATGCCATAGAACAACGCTCTTTTTAAATACAATTTTTTTCGGTTATATTCTTTCATGGTAAAACTCCTTTTCATGTTTCTGATTTCTTATTTCTTCTTTTCCTTGCTACGCTTTCTTTAGCCATACCATTCTGACTTTCTATCTGGAATATAACCGAAAAAATTTTTTCTATACATTTTGATAACTTTTTTGGGGAGAAAATTTTATGTAGAAATGGGGTGGGGTTGTAAATTTTTCTTGGTGGGATGCGGCTGAGCTTGTAACTTTTCTTTTTAGGGACACGGTTGAGTTTGCGACTTTTCTCTCAAAAGTCGCTGGTGAAGTTGATTTGGGTATAATTTAAGAAAAATGACTCTTTTTTGCCCAATCTCCTCTGCTGTTATCTCCGAAGTTCTCTCGGTTTGGGTAAGATTCTAGAAAAATGAAGTCTTTTTACCCAATCAGAAGCAAATAACAAAGACTATGCTTCCTTCTGCCACTCATTTTGGGCAAAAAGTAATGTAATCTTTCTGTTTTTGCCCAATCTAAGTCAAATTAATAAATTAACTTAAGAAATAATCGGCTGCCATCAGCATCACCAGAACCAGACATCTTACAAAAATGTTGCCAATGTTACCAGTGTAACCGGGTGTCTAACATCCTACGGAGATGTCACCAGCGTGACATCCCAATGATATTCCACTGTCAGGTTTTTCCGGTAACTGCTCCAATCCTTCTGATATTGCAAATAAATATCCCTTGCATATGCCCCTAATTTATAATAACTGTTTGTTCCATCTGCATTCTGATTCTGTTGCAATTTTTCTGTCATGGCATCCATCTTTTCTTCCAAAGTCTGCTCTATTTCTGCTTCCACTTCCAGCAGTGCATTTTTATCCTGACTGTCTGTATGAAGGTCTTCCAATTTTTCATCCCTGTGTTTTGTTTTCTGCAGCAGTTCCCTGTTGCCCTGATACTTTCCATCCGCCTTTATTGTAACGGTTTCCGTCACCTGACCATTCTGCTCCGCAAAAGCATAGCTGCAGCATAAATTACTAAGTGTTACACTTTCTGCATCTTCAAGTGAAATACTGTAGCTTTTCATCTTCTGCTCTGAGAGCAAAGCCAGTTCTCCCGTTTCCCGGTCCACTTTGCCTGCTGCCATCCTGCCCTGCATCAGATAATATTTTTCCAGGATCATTTTATCTTCTGCACAGTTAATATAGGGTATCCACAGATTTTCGTTCTCATTTTCCCATATCCGGAACAGGCTGCCCAGCGTAACTGCCTCGCTGTCCTTAAAACGTTCATCCGAGGCAATTCTTTCATTCAGATAAGTTCCTACCGGCTCTTTTAAAACTGTATCCATCTCCATCACCTGATCCGGTTCATCCTCCGTAACAAAAAGCAGCGTATTCCGCGAAAAAAGATTTTCCTCTTCCAGATATCCAAGAAATTCCCCCAGCCGTTTTTTATCCTCTAAAAGCGACCGGTTTAGAATCAGTGCCTTTAAATGGTTATAATCCATCTCTCCCGGATTTTCCTCATCTGCATGTAAAAACAGCTCCATGCAGTCTTTTCCTTCCGCCAGAAGTACCGATGTATTCTCTTTTTCACTTTTCTCATCTGCTACATCCTTAAGCTGTTCAAAGCCAAATGCCATCTGGTAGTTCTCCTTTGTCAAAGTCACCGCTGCTGCCAATGGAAAATTCCGTTCTTCCAACTCTGTATTTCCACAGCCGCCAAGGCATAAGACTGCCAAAAATATCATGGAAAAAATTGCCATGATTCTAGTTTTCATACTGCTGCTCCTTCCCGCTATTTCTTCTGCTATTTTTTCTGCTATTTTTTTCTGCTATCTTTTCCACTATCCCTTTTCCCGGCATTTACTTATCTCTCCAATGCACAGCGGAAGAATTACCGTCAACGGAAGAAATGCAATTGCCTGAATCCATATAAATATTATTTTCCACTCCGGTAACCGGTAAAAAAGCAATGTGACTGCAAATGTAAGAATCATTGTAATTGGTATTACCAATTTTTCTATACTTTTCGCATCGGCTTTTCCATGAATCGCTTCATTTTTCCCATCCGCTTTCTGGTACCCTTCCTTTTGCCATACAGCTTTCAGCAAATCCGAGGCATAAAACATTCCCGTATTGATAAATGCGTAAATTGTAAAGAACCAGATTGCTACCATAAAGGCATCCTGCCGTTCGAAGAAACCGCCTGGCAGTTTTATCATGCTCATTAATGTAATCGCCGGATATTTCATTTTCGGCAGCATGCCACTGCCAAAGATGCCAAGCGTAATCAGATAAATTGCAGCATTAAAAATCACTGTAACACAAAGGCTTTTCCGGCATGTCCGTCCTACGCGGACATTTTCTGCAAGATAGGGCTGTAAAAATAAAACAAATACCATTGTGCCATAAAGGAGCACTACTGCCGCCGTGCCTTTCAAAAAGCTTCCCCAGGAATGCATCATTACCGGAGTCCAGTAAATCGTATTGACATCCTTTGTTGCCAGAAGCAGCATGAAAATAAGTGGAAGAAATACAAACCAGAACAGGATTTCATACACCCGGGCACGCCCTTCGATGCCCTGCCAGATTCCATAGCCACATAAAAGCATTAGTAAAACTGCTGCCAGCACAAATGAACTGTCCTTTAACAATTCACTCACCATCAGGTCACTTAAAAGAAATAAGCCATAGCCCGCCAGCAGAATTCCCTCGACTGTATAGACTACCAATACAAAAATGCGAATAAAACCATTGCCTTGTTTCTTTAAAATCTCCGGATAACTTTTCCCGATGTTACTGATATTGCTGGTGTTACTGGTATTACTGCTTTTCCGCTTTTCCTGTAGCAGTTCCGGCAGAAAGGTAAATAGATACACCGGCACTGCTCCCAGCAATATAGCAAATACGCCGTCCGTCCCAAGCATTTTTCCTAACAGTCCGGGAAGCAGCAGCGTACTGATTCCACACATATCAAAAATCAGGAGCCTTGCCATCTGCCGCTCTGATATTTTCTGATTTTCTGAAAACATAATTACTTTTTCCTCCTAAGCCGCAGACGATTGTGGCGTCTCGCAAAAACCGGTCTGTGCCGCAGTTGATACAACGGCAGACGCAGCAAACTGTCCCGCTCATCCTGATAATCCGTTACATCTGCCCCTACAAAGGGCATCAGATATGGAATGCCAAAACTCTTAAGATGCGACAGATGAATGAGTACCGCAAGTAAAGCCATCAAAAAGCCGAAAAAGCCCAGCCACGCACACATGGCAATAAAGAAAAATTTCAGGATGCGAAATGCTGTTGCAAATTCTTCATTGGGTACCGCAAAGGAACAAAGTGCCGTAAACGCCACCACAATTACCACGATAGGACTGACCAGATTTGCTTCCACCGCCGCCTGTCCGATAATCAGCCCACCGACAATTCCTATGGTATTCCCCATCGCTCCCGGAAGGCGCACGCCTGCTTCCCGCAACAGTTCAAAGGATAACTCCATCAAAAGTACCTCTACCACCCCGGGAAACGGCACTCCTTGTCTTGCTGCTGCAAAGGATAACAGCAATTTCGTCGGCAGTATCTGTGTATGAAAATTACAGACTGCAAGATACAGTCCCGGTAATGTCATGGCAAAAAAAGAAGCCAGAAAACGTAACATTCTTCCCAATGATGCAATTTCCCAACGGTTGTAATAGTCATCACTGGTCTGTATGAAGGAGTTATAATCCGTCGGCAGTATCAGTGCAATTGGTGAATTATCCGCAATCAGCACTACCCTTCCCTCTAAAATTGCCATAGCTGCCCGGTCCGGCCGCTGTGTGGTCTGAAACTGGGGAAATGGAGAATACCATTTTTCTTCTGTAAGCTGTTCAATGATTCCACTGTCTAAGACTCCGTCAATTTCAAATCCGTCAAGCCGCTTTTCTACCTCCTCTAAAACTCCGGGATAAATCAAATCCTCCATATACATCAAATCCACATTGGTCTTACTGCGCAGCCCTACCTTTTTCTCTTTTACCTTTACTTTCGGAGAACGAATCCTTTTACGTACTAATGCCGTATTCGCTTTTACGGACTCGGTAAATCCTTCATTAGAGCCCCGGATTACCTTTTCTGAATTTACTTCAGAAATTCCCATAGACGGGTATCCCTTATCCGGAATCTTTAACGCTTTATCATAGCCATCTATAAATAGAATGGTATCTCCGGTCAGAAGACCTGCTGCTGCATCCGAAAAAGTATCAAAGGGCGTAACATCCGATAATCCAAGGGCATTCTGCGACAGCCGCTCATAGACTTCTTTTTCATTATAATGACACAATTCGTTTAAAAGCCTGCCAACGAGAGATTTCTCAAAAATTGCTCCACCACCGGTTATCTCTATGTATGCTGCCATACATGCAATCTGCTGCTTCTGTCCAATCTTCATGGTTCGCATTTTAATATCCGCACACCCGGAAAATATCTTCTGAAAACGTGCAGCATTTTCCTGCAAACTGGTTGTAATTTCATCATTGTATTCTGCATTACGTTCTGTTGTATGTTCTGCGGTGTGTCCTGCGATATGCTTTGCAGTGTGCCCTGCGATTTTCTCTTCTTTCTGCTGCATAAATCAACTCCTTGGCATAATTTTTATAGTATCGGATGTCCGCCAGCTCTGCCTATAAGCATGCGATTTTCCAGTCACCTGTGCATATGCAAAAAGGACAGACCCTGTGCGGTCTGTCCTTAGTGTTTCCGTATTTTGCTTTTTTATTCCTGTTTCTTTATGCTATTGGTCTTGTTCCTGCTGACGGATCATATCTTTGACTGCTTCTGCCTGATTCTTCACATGCTCCCGCATGGTTTCTGAAGCACGGGACTTGTCCTTCCTGCGAAGACTCTCTGCAATATCCTTATGTTCCTTTAATAATCTCGGATAAATCGTCTCGTCCTTTAAATATTCTACACGGTAACGATACATCTGCTCCCGCAGATTGTTCAGCATGGATACCAGTTTTGCATTTCCGGTAGCATTATAAATAGCATCATGAAATGCCACATCTGCCTGTGCAATTTCTTTTACATCATCACTTTTTAAAGAATTTTCAAAATTCTGTCTTGCCTGTTCTAATGCATCAAACTGTTCATCTGTAATCTGTTCTGTTGCAAGCTGCACTGCCAGTTCATCTAAAGCTGCCCGGATCTGTAACACATCTTCCATGTCCTTTTCTGTCATGCGGGCAACCTCGGCTCCTCTTCTCGGTACGGTTACAGCAAGCCCCTCCTGCTCTAACATCCGGATGGCCTCACGAATCGGAGTCCGGCTGACTCCAAGCTTAGATGCCAGCTGCAGCTCCATCAGTCTTTCACCCGGTTTTAATTCTCCTTTTAATATTGCCTCACGAAGTGTATTAAATACAACATCTCGCAAAGGAAGATATGCATTCATATTTAATTCCAGATTATCTGTCATATATTAACCCTCCAACCCTTTTTTATAAAGAGCATGTTCTTATCTTCTATTATTATAAATATCTGTTACAAAGACCTGCCTTGCGAGCCCGCTCTGACGTACAATCGCTGCTGCCATTTTTGCCGTTTCCAGTTCATCAAAAAGTCCAAATACTGTCGGGCCACTTCCACTCATCATGGCATTCAATGCACCATTTTCCCGCATCAGTTCTTTTATCTTCTCTATCTCCGGATACTTTTTTGCAGTAACCGTTTCTAAAAGATTTCCCATACTACCTGCAATTGCCGGCAAATCCTTTGTGCGGATATTCTGTATTAAGGCATCAATGTCAGGATGCTGTGTATGCTCATCCAGCTTCAGATTCTCATAGACATATTTAGTAGATACACTGACCTGCGGTTTGGCAATCACTACCGGACACTTCACCATCGGTGGCAGTGAAGTTAATTTTTCTCCAATGCCTTCTGCCAAAGCTGTACCACGCATGATGCAATACGGTACGTCAGCCCCAATCTGAACGCCCAGCTCCATCAGTTCTTTCCGCTTTATTCCAAGATTGAATAATTCATTGATTCCATAAAGCACACCTGCGGCATCCGTGCTTCCACCTGCCATCCCGGCAGCAACAGGAATCCGCTTATTCAGCCGGATATCAATGCCTTCTTCAATCTGATATTTTTCTTTCATAAGCCTCGCTGCCCGGTAAGCCAGATTACTTTCATCTACCGGAAGAAATCCAAGATTTGTCTCTAAATGTATGCCAGACTCTATTTTCTTAAGATGAAGCTGGTCATATAAATGAATGGTCTGCATAACCATCTTTACTTCATGATACCCATCTTCTCTCCGACGTAATACGTCCAATCCAAGATTTATTTTTGCCAGTGCTTTTATTGCAAGTTCGTCCATTGTTTTTCTCCTGTATTTTGTATACATGATACAAATTTATGTTATCATTTTTTCTAAAAAAGGTCAATTCTTCCTCTTATATTTTGTCCCATTCTTACCGATAAAATATATGAATAAGACTAAGAATGGATACTTAGTAAGCATTTGACCAAGGAGGGTTAAGATTATGGCAATTAATTCTATTAACAATTATGTATCTGCTGCATCCACTGTTGCCACAGATTCCAAAGTTTCTTCTAAGAAGACCGAATCTTCGAAGAATGACACCTCTACCGGTGTTATCTATGAAAAAGGCTCCAGTGACAAGAGCAGTTCTTCCCAAAAGACACAGAACTCTGCTCTCATTGCAAAGATGAAAGCTGATTCTGACAGCCGTATTTCACAGCTTCGCGGAATTGTAGAACAGATGATGAGCAAACAGGGCGCAGCCATTGGCAAAGCCGATGATATGTGGTCTTTCCTTGCAGGCGGTAACTTCACCGTTTCTGCTGATGTAAAGGCTCAGGCACAGGCTGATATTGCAGAAGACGGATACTGGGGTGTAAACCAGACCTCTGACCGTATTTTAGATTTTGCAAAAGCATTATCCGGTAATGATAAGTCCAAAGCCCAGGAATTAGCAGATGCTTTTAAAAAGGGCTTCGATCAGGCTACCAAAGCCTGGGGTGGAAAGCTTCCTGATATTTCCCAGCAGACCTATGATAAAGTATTAGAAAAATTCGATAGCTGGATGAATGGTGAAGACGATTAAATCATTTTTAAGCCACTTGCAACTACGAGAAACACGCTTTGCGAGTTTCTCGAGTTATCGCGGTGCTCGCCAAATCTGCATGCAAGCATGCGATTTTTCTCGCTACTCGCGTAAAAAAGAAGCTGCCGGTTTTGGCAGCTTCTTTTATTTTTCTTTATCCGCTCTATCTTTTTCTTCCCGCAATAGCGCTGCTTCCTGTGCTGCCTTAGCCTCTAGAATTGCTTCGTTCAAGGATAACATCTTTGCATCCAGCATAGAAACAATTTCTGCACACTCCCGTAAATCTTTACTGATATATTCCGGTGCATTTCCTTCGAATTTGTAATAAATCTTATGTTCAAGACTCGCCCAGAAATCCATGGCAATGGTCCGTATCTGAATCTCAACCTTTGTATCCACTACACGGTCTGATAAGAAAATCGGCACCGTAACTAACATATGATAACTCTTATAGCCGCTTTCCTTCGGATGCCTGATATAATCCTTTACCGATACCACGGTAAGGTCATTCTGTTTTCCAATCATCTCTGCCATACGATAAATATCAGAAGTAAAGGAACATACAATACGGATTCCTGCAATGTCATTTACATAATTGACCATATTATCAATGGTACTCTCGTAACCATATCGTTTCAGCTTCTTTACGATACTCTCCGGCGTCTTAATCCGCCGCTTTATATATTCTATCGGATTGTACTGATGTACATGCTGAAATTCATCATTTAATATTTCAAGCTTGGTTCCAACTTCTTTTAATGCAGAATTATAAAGAAAGATTATGGTATTCCAACCATCTACACCTTCTGTCACTTCAATTGGTGATTCCATTTTCTACTCCTCCATGCATCTACTGCGGAAAATAACCTTTTTATATTTTCGAAATTTTCCTCGTAAGTTATAATATATGCAAGAACAATCTAACTTTAGTATAGCACATCTTTGTATAATATGCTTGTTATTAGTTAAATTTTTATCAATTTTTAATAATTATGCACAAGAGGTATTGCTTTTGTTTTCTTATGGTATAACTTTTATCTATATTTTCTTAAATCTTTCTTATAAATCAAGCTTCAAATCATTTTCTTTGATCCAGCCAATCTTACGGAAGAACAGACCGAATGCCCAGGTTAAAACACCCGGTAAAATGAAGCATACTAACAGCATTCCAATCCAGTCCATTGGTGTAATGGCTGCCTTGGTGCCGGATGCAATATCATTAATCCAGCCAGTATAAATACCAATCTGACCAACCAGTCCACAGGTTCCCATTCCGGATGCTACGGCTGCACCGTTCATCTGAAGATGGAAGACGCAGGTTGCTATTGGACCTGTTATGGCGGAGCTTAAAATTGCCGGAAGCCAGATTCTTGGATTCCGCACGATATTTCCCATCTGTAACATGGAAGTTCCGATTCCCTGTGCGAAAAGTCCGCCCCATTTATTTTCCCGGAAGCTTAGTACTGCAAAACCTACCATGTTAGCACAGCATCCTGCTACTGCAGCTCCTCCTGCCAGTCCGGTCAGTCCCAAAGCTGCACAGATTGCAGCACTGCTGATTGGCAGCGTCAGTGCGATACCTACAATTACAGAGACTAAAATTCCCATAAAGAACGGCTGCAATTCGGTTGCCCACATAATGGCATTTCCTACTGCACTGGCTGCGGCTCCGATTGCCGGTGCCCACCAGATGGATAAGCCTGCTCCGATGAAAATGGTTACAAACGGAGTAACGATAATATCAATTTTGGTTTCTTTGGATACTGCTTTACCGAATTCGGCTGCAAAGATGGTGACAATCAATACTGCCAGCGGTCCGCCTGCTCCACCCAGGGTATTTGCGGCCACACCGACGGCTGCCAGTGAAAAAAGCACCAGTGGTGGACACTGCAAAGCAAAACCAATGGAGATTGCCATTGCCGGACCGGTTGCTGCTTTGGCATATCCACCGATGTCCACCAGAAGCTGGATGCCAGCCTGCTCACCAATTGTACTGATAATTGTTCCAATTAAAAGAGAAGCAAAAAGACCTTGTGCCATTGCACCTAAGGCATCAATGCCATATCTTTTTGCTGAGATAATAATATTTTTGCGTTTTAAGAACGCTTTTATCTTTTCCATTTTTCTTCCTCCTTGACTTTAACTGTCTTGTCAGTTGTCTTGTCAGTCAAGGAGTAGTTTACCATATCGAGAAAAAAAGTCAAGCTGTTATCTTGCGTAGCCTTTTTCCCGTAATTTTTCTTCTATGATGTCAAGTAATTGTTCTGAATCTGCTTCTACGGTATGAAAGTGTTTATTTCCGGTCAGTGTCTTAAGCGGCTTTGCCTTGCTCTTTGCAACCTTTGCAATAAATTCGTCCACATCCTGACGGCTTTTTAAAATCAGATCCACCGTTATCTGTCCGTAAATATCATGCTCGATTACGACGTCTAAGACTTTTCCACCGAAATCCACGATGGTATAAAGCTCATCCTGTGTCTGTTCATCACTGTGGCTTACAGCAATGGTTCTTCTTGCTTTCTGTGTCTCTTCCGAAGGGTCATAAAGCACATAGCCTTTGTTGGTGCTTAAAATATTCTTATTTACTGCACGAAGCAATGCAATATCCTGTACAATCACCTGACGGCTGACTCCTAATTCTTTTGCCAATTCTGTTCCGGACAAAGGTTTTCCCTTCTCCCCCAGCATCTTAATGATGGTATCCCGGCGCATCTGCCCTTCCATTTTCTTTCCTCCTGACACAGTTACTTAATCCTCTTCAATCACATGAATTTCCAAAAAATCAAATTCAATTTCTTCCACAAAATTATCCTGATAAAACCTGGTCTTCGCATGCCGCTTAAATTCATCCACATTGCGGTCTAACCAGATTGGTTTTCCCAAATCAAAGGTATAGCACACCTCATCTAATGCCCGGAACACCTTATGGGTTCTGGTATCCCCGGAGTCATCACAGATGGTGGTATCCTTTAACATATGATTGTCTTTAAATTCTTTTGCCCATAACCGGAACATCCCTTACCTCCTCTGGCGTGCTGCCTCATACATCAGCAGTGTTGCCGCAATTGCTGCATTAAGTGATTCTACTTTTCCTGCCATTGGAATGTGGATATAGGTATCTGCCATTCTGGCAATCTCATCCGATAATCCATTTCCTTCATTTCCAATTAAAAAGCCTGTGGGTTCTTTATAATCCGGCTCCTCATAAGAAACACTGCCCTGCAGATGGGCACTGTAAAGCTTTATTTTCCGGGACTTTAACTGCATCAGTATATCCTGCAGGTTTTCCGTCACGAAAAATGGTACGCGAAAGATACTGCCCATAGTGGAGCGGATGGTCTTTGGATTAAAAACATCTACAGTGGTGCGGTTCATGATAATTCCGCTGATTCCCGCTCCCTCTCCGGTCCGGAACATCGTGCCTAAATTGCCCGGATCCTGAATACTTTCAAGAATCAGAAGATGGGCATTTTCCTTTGGTATTACTTCTTCTAAGGTATAATCCGGCATTTTCACAAGACAAAGGATTCCCTGCGGTGTCTTGGTATCGGACACACTTTCAAACACATGATTGGCAAGTACTTCATAATTTTTCCCCTGCAGAACTTTTACATGGGATTCCTCTTCCATGAAATGCTCGGAAACATAAATTCTATCAAGCCATCCTTCCGGGATTTCCCGGAACATACGGATTCCTTCCACAACAAAAAGCCTCTGTTCATTACGAACTTTGGCTTTTTTTACTAACTGAATTAAATTTTTTACCTGCGGATTTGCTGTACTGGTAATCATAATAACATCCTATCTGGAAAGATTTCTACAGATTTCATACTGATATTCCGGAATGGATTTGGTCATTGCCAGTGCCTCGTCAATATCATAATCTACGAATTCACCATTTTTATATGCTACAAGACGGTTGGATTTGCCTTCGCACAGCAAATCTACGGCAATGCATCCCATGGTAGATGCATAAACACGGTCTTTACAGGTCGGGCTTCCACCACGCTGCATGTGTCCTAAGATGGTCGCTCTGGTTTCAACTCCGGTTGCTGCTTCAATTCTCTTTGCCATGCTTGCGGAATGACCGATACCTTCTGCATTTACAATAATATGATGCTGCTTTCCACGTTTTCTGTTCTCTATAATATTATTTACAAGCTTCTGCTCGTCATAATCATATTTCTCCGGAAGCAGGATATCCTCTGCTCCATTGGCAATACCACACCACAGTGCAATGTAGCCTGCACCTCTGCCCATTACTTCAATGATGGAGCAGCGTTCATGGGAGGTTGAGGTATCACGTACCTTATCAATGGCTTCCATGGCAGTATTTACTGCGGTATCAAAACCGATGGTATAATCGGTACAGGAAATATCAAGGTCAATGGTTCCCGGTAATCCGATGGTGTTGATTCCAAGTGCTGCCAGCTTCTGTGCGCCCTTAAAGGAACCGTCTCCACCGATTACAATAATTCCATCAATGCCATGTTTTCTGCAGATTTCAGCACCCTTCTGCTGTCCTTCCGGTGTTACGAATTCCTGACAACGTGCAGTCTGTAAAATTGTTCCACCTCTCTGGATAATGTCTGCTACATCTTTTGCTTCCATATCAATAATCTCTTCCTGCAAAAGACCTGCATAACCTCTCTTAATTCCTTTTACTTTCTTTCCCTTTGCAATAGCTTCCCTTACTACCGCACGGATAGCAGCGTTCATGCCCGGAGCATCCCCGCCACTGGTTAAAACACCAATTGTCTGAATTTCTTTTGACATTCCCTGTTACCTCCTATATGTAAACACTTCTCTTTGTTCTTTATCCAATCATTTTTATTCTAATCCTTAAACTGTGGTTTTGCAATGGCTACAACGACTTTTCTACAACTTTTACATTGTCTTTACCTAAGAAATTCCCAAGTTCTTCTAAAAGCTCTTTTGTAATTGCAACATTTCTGTTTTCCGGCAGACGCTTCATCTGTTTTTCTGCTGCAAGATAAATAACGACATGCTCTGAGCCATCGGCATCCATCATTTTTCCATAAAGAGCACCTTCTTTTTCTTCGAAATCGCTCTTACTTGGAAACTGCAGCCACAGCTCCCGTTTCACTTCATCAAAGGAAATGATTTTCTCACAAATAAGCTTGCCGTTACGGTCTTCTTCTGCAGTTACACGGCCTTCCACAAATACTTTGGCATCATTTTCAAGATATTTTGCATAACGCTCATAATCCTTCGGGAAAATGATGATTTCCACTGTTCCAACCAGATCTTCTAACGTAATAAATGCCATTGCCTTATTACTCTTGGTATACTTGATGACTTTATCGGTAATCATTCCACCGATACGCACCTTTACGCCATCCGATACCTTAAGGGTTCCGGTCTCTTCATCCAGTACAAAGTCTGTGGTAACGGCATTGGTATTCTTCTTTAAACGCTCCATATATTCTTCCAGCGGATGTCCGCTGATATATATGCCCAGAACTTCCTTTTCAAAGCCAAGAAGCACTTCTTTGTCATACTCTTCTACATTCGGAAGCTTGATTTCATACTCTGCCTTGTCCTCTTCCGGTGCAATATCAAAAAGTGTCATCTGACCAGCCATTGTGGTCTTCTTTTCCTGATTCAGTGCATCCAAAAGAGAACCGTATATCATCATCTTCTGACGGCGGTTTCCTTCCAGTCCGTCTAAGGCTCCCGCTTTGATAAAGTTTTCTATGGTCCGTTTATTCACTTCTCTTCCGGAAAGTCTTGTAATAAAATCCTTTAACGTGGTAAACGGTCCACGGATTTTACGCTCCTCCACAATGGCATCAATCACCGGTCTTCCGATACTCTTAATGGCAGAAAGTCCATAGCGGATTGCCTGTCCGGATACGGAGAAACCACCCTCGCCTTCATTGATATCCGGCGGCAGAATTGCGATTCCCATCTGGCGGCAGGGGTAGATATATTCTGAGACTTTGGAAGTATTGTCTAAGACTGATGTCATTAATGCTGCCATAAACTCTACCGGATAATAGTATTTCAAATATGCGGTCTGATATGCAACCACTGCATAAGCTGCCGCATGGGATTTATTAAATGCGTATTTGGCAAAGTCAATCATGTTATCATAAATCTTGTTTGCCACTTTCTCATCGATTCCTCTTGCAATACAGCCCGGAACATTTTCCTCCGGATTACCATAGACAAAGTTCTTCCGCTCCTGCTCCATTACCTTGCCCTTTTTCTTAGACATGGCACGGCGCACCAGGTCAGATCTGCCCCATGTATAACCGGCGAGGTCACGTACAATCTGCATAACCTGTTCCTGATATACGATACAGCCATAGGTCGGCGCCAGAATCGGTTCCAATTCCGGGCAGTCATAGGTAATGCTTTCCGGGTGGTCTTTTCCCTTGATATAAGCCGGAATAAAGTCCATTGGACCCGGACGGTAAAGAGAAATGCCTGCGATAACATCCTCTAAGCTCTGTGGCTTTAACTCCTTCATGAAGTTCTTCATTCCGGCACTTTCTAACTGGAATACACCATCGGTTTTACCGGTTCCAAGAGAGTCTAACACTTTCTTATCGTTATAGTCGATGGCATTCATATCGATTTTCTTACCGCTGCTCTTTTCTGCAAGACGGACTGCATTCTGGATTACAGTCAGTGTCCGGAGTCCTAAGAAATCCATTTTCAGAAGTCCTAATTCTTCAATGGTAGTCATGGTAAACTGTGTGGTTATGGTGCCATCGGATGCTCTTGACAACGGAACAT
>ERZ780178.1007-NODE-1007-length-19058-cov-8.576067_pt1 | contig 19058 bp, 16 predicted proteins | sample MGYA00511018_ERZ780178 | MGnify/ENA primary metagenome ERZ780178 (study PRJEB29588, sample SAMEA2151439) | human gut metagenome | biome: human gut; feature: human-associated habitat; material: faeces | place: Denmark | collected 2008/2010 ...
TCTCCCGTTGAAGCGGGAGAGGTGGCGCGCGTAGCGCGACGGAGAGGGGGCGACCCTGCCTAAGGTTGCCACGACCCACAAGGGGTCTCGCAATGACGGGGTTGATATTATCGTAATAATTATTTTACGGAAAACAACCCTTTCGGGAACTCATCCGTCGCGCTATGCTTGCGATGACATCGTTGGCTTGCGAAACGTAAATTCCCCTCGGCTGTTACACCGAAGGGAATTTAGGAGAAATAATATATAATAAGTGTGAGCAAATTAAAATCTTAACCGAATACGCCGAAAATCCACATGGCAAGCAGACTTATAACGAGCAGGACGAGCAGACAAACGGGTACGATAGTCGTAAGAGCCGCGATTATCATCGCTTTAAGGTCGCCTTTTTCAAGTCCGCCTGCCCTGTCGATATCGTTTTTAAGTTTATTTTCATCCGTTTCGTCTAAATTTTTAAGTCTTTTTCGCCAAAACATGCTTATACCTCGTTATTTTTCTTCTTCGCTCGGTAAATCGGCGAGTTTGGAAGATTTCTTTTCCATTTTCGGGAGTTCGAACAGATAATTTCCGTTTTCGTCGAGTTTTCTGTCAAGGAAATGACAAGCGACGAAATGCCCGGGTTCCACTTCTGTCAGCGGCGGCGGCACGCGTTTACATTTGTCGCACGCCATAAAGCAACGGGTATGGAATTTACAGCCTTCGGGAGGACGTATAGGACTCGGAATATTACCTTCCAAAATAATTCGCTCCTTATTAAGGTCGTCGGGATCGGTAGTCGGAATAGAACTCAACAACGCAACCGTATACGGGTGACGCGGATCTTTGAAGATCGTTTCGCTGTCCGCAAGTTCGACGAGGTTGCCGAGATACATAACGCCTATACGGTCGGAAATGTATCTTACGACGGACAAATCGTGCGAAATGAAGAGGTACGTAAGGTTTTCACGCTCTTTGAGTTCCTGCAAAAGGTTGATTATCTGCGACTGAATGGACACGTCGAGAGCGGAAACGCACTCGTCGCAAACGACGAATTTAGGCTTGACCGCCAAGGCGCGGGCAATGCACACCCTTTGCCTTTGACCGCCCGAAAACTGGTGCGGATAACGGTGCAACATATAGTCCTGCAAGCCGCAGTCGTTCATGACTTTAAGGATATACTCCTTCATTTTTTTAGAGCCGTGCTTGTAATACTTATGCGTAACCAAGCCTTCTTCTATCGTCTGCCCTATCGTCATACGGGGGTCGAGCGAAGAATACGGGTCCTGAAAGACTATCTGAATATCTTTGCGAAGTCGTCTGATTTCGTTGTATTTGAGCCTTGCGAGGTCGATACCGCCGTCGAACATGGCTTCGTACTTCCGAAATTCTTCTTCGTCTTTATGAGCCGAACGGATAGCGTCGATTTCCACCTGTCTTTCCGCTTCGATTACGCGCAACGCCTCGATTTGTTTTTTATAATCGCGGCATTTCTGTTTAAGGCGTTCTATCGACGCGTTTATCGCGGCGATTCTCTTTTCGTTCTTTTCGGTCTTCTCTTCGGTACGCTCGTTTTCGTCGGTAGAAAGTTTATTCAACTTTAAGTCTATGCTGTTTTCGACCGACTTGATTTTAGCGTTGATTTTTTCGATTTTGACCAAAACGTAGTGCTGACGAAGAAGAATGTTCGCGCCTTCTTTCATTTCGGCAGTCGGCAACGATATAAGTCCGCCCAAAATCTTGGCTACGTTCATCAAAGCCGATTTCGCCGCAGCCTGCGCAAGGTTATTATCCTGAATCTGATAAAAAGTAGCGTTATCGCCCAATTCTTCGATCAAAGCGGCGGTTTTATCGGCTTTCGCCTGCGCTTCAAGGTAGATTTTCAGATATTTTTCGGGGTTTTTGAAGGTCTTTTTAACGTACGCGGGAGCGACTTCAGCCCTCGAACGACTGTAATAAAGCGTACTGCCCGCAGTCTGTTCGTAAAGTTGCAGAATTACCCTGCCGAGCGTGGACTTACCGCAACCCGATTCGCCGACGAGCCCGAACGTTTCGCCCTCGTAGATATCTATCGAAATATCTTCGTTGGCGCGAACGTAAAGGCGTTCCTTTTGGAACAAGGAGGATTTCGCTATCGGAAAATACTTTTTAAGATTCGTGATAGACAACAATTTTTTCTTTGTGTTCTGCACTTCTTCTGTCCTCCTTTTTAGGGTAAAAACATCTGATCATCTGACCGCTGACGTTTTCTCTGAGTTCGGGTTCGTTATCGATACATTTCTGCGTGCAATATTTGCACCTCGGGGCAAATTTGCAACCTTTCGGCAGCGCAAGCGGATGCGGCACCGCGCCGGGTATAGGTTCCAATTTCGCGTCCGGAGCATCCAGACGCGGTATCGAATACATAAGCCCTTCGGTATACGGGTGCGAATATTCGCAATCGGTGAAAATAGTTCTTGCCGAAGACTTTTCTACGACCTGACCGCAATACATTACTACCACGTCGTCTGCCATTTCGTTTATAACGCCTAAATCGTGAGTTATGAATATAATCGAAGTGCCGTTTTCGCGTTGCAAATCGTTCATAAGCCGCAATATCTGCGCCTGAATGGTAACGTCGAGCGCAGTCGTAGGTTCGTCCGCAATAAGAATTTTAGGTCTGCACGCCAAAGCCATCGCTATCATGACTCTTTGGCGCATGCCGCCCGAAAGTTGGTGCGGGTATTGCCGCGCCACCGCTTCAGGGTTGGGTATCTGCACCGCTTCGAGCATTTTGATAACTTCTGCGTTTGCCTGTTTTTTCTTCATTCCTCTATGAATGATAAACGGCTCGGCAAGTTGCTTTTTGACGGTGAATACGGGGTTCAGCGAAGTCATAGGTTCCTGAAAGATAACCGAGATTTTATCGCCCCTGATTTTATAAAGTTCGTCGATTTTGAGTTTGGTAAGGTCTTTGCCCTCGAACAGAATTTCGCCCGAGTCAATGTAGCCGTTACCGTCGAGAAGACGGAGTATGCTCATCGCGGAAACGCTCTTGCCCGACCCCGACTCGCCGACTATGCCGACAGTTCTGCCGGGTTCGAGTTCGTAAGATACGTCGTTTACCGCTTTGACTATGCCCTTACGCGTTTTGAAATAAGTATGAAGGTGTTTTACTTCTAATAATGCCATAATTCTACCTCCTTACCTATCCTGCGATGACTTCGGGTCGAGCACGTCGCGAAGCGTATCGCCGATTATATTGATACAAATCGTCGCAACCGCAAGGAATATCGCGGGGAATACCCATCTCCACCAATAATTCTGTATAACTATACTGTTACAGCCGTTCAACATATTACCCCAAGTCGGTTTAGGTTGCTGAACGCCGAAACCGAGATATGAAAGCGAAGATTCGGTTAGCATACAGCCTGCGAAGTCGAGCGTTACGCTGACGAGTATAATTGAAATTACGTTCGGCAGAATATGTTTGAACGCTATTTTACTTTCCCTTACACCCATAGCCTTAGCCGCTAACGTAAAGTCTTTTTCACGTTCTACGAGAACCTGACCTCTGACCATTCGCGCAAGTCCCGTCCAGGAAAGTACGCCGAGTATTACCATTATGATAAAAATTCGCTGGTTTTCCGTCAAAGTCATATACTGCATTATATAACTCAAAAGCATTGCGAACGGCAGGAATGGTATAGCCGAAACTATTTCGGTTATACGCATTAACAACATATCGACCCAACCGCCGAAATAACCGGATACGCAACCGACTATTACTGCGATGACCGTAGATATGATAACGGCTACCGCTCCTATCGTCATGGTCATTTTACCGCCGTGAACGATACGCGTAAACACGTCTCTTCCGAGGTTATCCGTTCCGAAAATATAACCTTTAAGACCGCAACTTTTAACTATTTTAGAGTTTTTGGCAAGGTAAGTTTGTCTCGATCCCGCAAATATATCGTCGGCAGATTCGCCTTTGAATTTGGATTGATTGTTGAAATTATCGCCCCACGAATACGCTTTACCTTTTTCGGTCAACGCGACGAAGTGTTTAGTACCGGCAACGACTTTAACGTACTTATCGTCTTCTGCGATTTTAGGTATCTTATTTTCATTTTTTTCGAAGGAGCCGTTGACCAAAAGTTCGCCGTCTTCGAGCAAAATCGCAAAACAGTAGTCCGTAGCGGCAACGTCGACAACCTTTTTATCCTCTATATACGTCGTGAAATGCTTAACTCTCTCACCCGTAATCGACGAATAAGCCGATTGACGATTGAACGTATTATCTGCGGTGGATATAGTTCCGTCGTTAAAAAGTACAACTATTTTGGAGTTGGAAATCGCGACTTTTTTTACGTTGGTATAGTTTTGACTACTTACTTCTACCAAGTTCGTGATAGAGTTCGTATTACCCCAGACGTATAATTTGCCGTCGACGACTAACGCCGTTACCTGATAACCGCAAAGAAGTTGATCGACTTTGGTCGCGTCTATCGTACCCGAAATCAATTCTTCGGGCATCATTACGACGGGATCGTCCTCTTTGAAATTACGACCGTATTGTCCGTTAAAGTTATTGCCCCAGGCTACCACCTTACCGTCCGTAGTTATCGCGACGATATGATCAAGCCCTGCCGAAGCCTCTACGACCTTATTTTTTTGAATCGCCGAAGGGAAATTTTTATAATTATACTTTGTAAGATTATCTTTCGTCGCGCCCCATATATACATCGTATTGTCTTTGCTGACACCGATGGTAAAACCCGAATAACCGCTTATAGACTTAACGTTGTTTTTAAGTTGCTTCGGAACGCTGCGCATTGACAAAACGGGCGACATATTCGCTTGCAACGCATCGCTTTTATATTCTATGGGAATTATTGCCGACCCCAAGAATACGAACACGAACATTAAAACCAGCACGACCAACGCCGCAACTGCGAGTTTTCGACGGAAAAACGATTTAACCGCAAGTTTCGTAGGACTGCTTAAATCTTCGACACTCAGAGCATCTTTTTTAACCAGATCTTTACTTGCACCGCAAAACATTCTTTTAATCCATCTGCCGAGAGTAGTAAAAACCGTAGCGACACCTATAAGGAACTTATCGAAAAATCCGCCCTTATTCGTCTTCTTTTCTTTCGGCTTATCCTCGGAAACGGCTTCTTGCAAAGCGGAGGTTATATTTTCGTCTTTAAAATCGAATTTTTTATCGTCTGACATTATAAACCTCCTTATTTCGTTACTCTTATACGCGGATCTACCAAGCCGTACACTATATCTATAATAAGATTGCCGAACAGGGAAATCAAAACATAGAACATCTGTAACGCAAGGATAACCGCATTATCATGCCTTGTCAAAGCGTCGTAATAAGTTTTGCCGATACCGTTAAGCGAGAACATTTGCTCGATCATCAGCGAACCGGAAAATATACCTAAAAACCAACCTATTATAAGCGTAATAATCGGAACGAGAGCGTTTCTGAAAGCGTGGCTATAAATAACCGTCTTTTCTTTTACGCCTTTCGCCCTTGCGGTACGGATACAGTCCATAGAAAGCGCTTCTATCATAGAAGCCCTGACGTATCTCGTCATACCGCCGAGCAAACAAAAAGTCATTACTATAAGCGGCAAAGCCATATGATACAATTTATCGACAAACAAGCGCATTCCCGTATAATTTTTTCCGACCGTTATCGAACCGCTGACCGGGAATGCGGGTATCAGCACGGCAAACAGCCAAATAAAAACGATTGCTATCAAAAAGGTTGGCAAACTGTACCCTATTATCGTTCCGACCTGAACGGCAACGTCCCTCTTACTACCTCGCTTGACGGCACAGAATATTCCTAGGGGAATAGTTATCCCGAGCGCGAGAATAGTAGCGAAAATATTGATGAAAATCGTATTTTTCATCGGCTCTTTAATTACTTCGACGACGGGTTTGTTAAAATACGTAGAGTCGCCGAATTCGCCTTGAAGCATACCCTTAAAACTGCCGTCGGCATACGGATAAACGCCTATCCAACGCAGATATCTCTGCGTCTTAGAACCGTCCAGACCGTATCTTTTTTGCCAATATTCATATCTTTCTTCGTATTTGGTCTGCCCCGTTTTATCCGCCTGAACTTCTTGCCTTGCGGATTCGGCAGCCTTGTCGTAAGGAACGAGGTTATACACCATAAACATTATCCACGACAATACGAAAAATACGATTAAGATATATAATAATCTTTTAAGTATATATTTTACCATGTTTCCTCCGTGGGAGCGTTAAAACAAACGCTGTCGAGAGTATTTTGTATAAAGCGATACGGGGTAGGCAAATTTGCCGCCCCGTATCGTTTACCTTAAGTCTGATAATTGATAGTAAACAACTTATTCTTTTGTTTGATAATCAGCCCAGAAATCTGCTTCGTCCATGAGGTATGCGGTAGACATATCGTCATACATATCGGGATCAATAGTCCAGTTAAACGCATAATCGTAAGCCGCAGAAGTGAAACCGCTTGCAAAGTTTATAGCGTTAAGTTTAGGCGTTCCGTTATATCCGTATCCTTCAACTCTGTAAAATTCACCATATACGCCACCATTGAAATCTGTGGAAATATATTGAACATACATACCGATACTGTTGAGAGCCGAACCGTTAAGCCAGTCGGTTTTAAGTTGATCCGTAACGGGGTTAGGAATAGTTCCGTACCAGTTAATGGCAAGGGGCATATAATAATCGTCGCCGACTTTTACGGTTTTATACCTTCCGTTTACGGTCTTGAATTTAAGGTTATCTACGGATTTTTCATAACCCGTCAATTTTTTGTAACGAATGCCGGACTTGTATTCATTGCCGTTTTTATCGTAAATCCAACCGGCGTCTTCAAGAACTTCGATTGCGCTGTCGACACTGTAATTGTAAGAGTTAAGGTTTATATCGTCTTTGTGAGCAACGAAAGCAGAGAAACCTTCATAGTAAGGTCCGTGTACTACTTTACCGTACCCGCCGGTAAAGGTCTTTGCAAAGTCATCACGGTTAATGGAGTAAGTAATAGCCTGTCTTACTTCAACCATCGACGTGGGACCGTAGTCGCAACGGAAACCGAGTTTACCATAACCCGCTCTTGCGTAGTGAGTTTCTTTGTACAAGTTGGGAGAATCTTTTGTAAGTTGTATAGCGTTTTTAGTTGAATCCGCGCCCGTTATACCCGCAAGGACGTCAACCTCGCCCCTCTTGAACATGTCGAATTGAGTCTCATCAGTTATCTTAATGTAAGATATGGTTTCAATAGAAGCCGTGCCGCGAGGATCTCCGCCGTTTGCGGCATCACCGCCGTTAAAGTAGGAGTTCTTCTTCAAGGTCGCCGTTTTAGCAGAGTCATTGTACGATTCTACGTAATAAGGTCCGGAGTACGGGAATGCAGTTACGCTGTTATTGGCAATATTAGCCTCGATTACAGACGAGTTCGCATACTTATCGCCACTCTTTCTGTAGAATTCGGCATCCAAACCAACTTTTTTCGTGTCGGGATCGACAACAATCGCACCGCTTCCGAGATAAACCGTTTCAACGTCGGGCGAGAATCCTGCGTATATAATAGAATAGTAATAACCAGCGTATTTCGACGTATAAGTTACAGAGAACGTATAATCGTCGATAAGTTTTACGCCGTCAAACCATTTGGAAGCCGTAACACCGGTGGCTTTACCGTCTTTATCGGTTATCGACTGACCGTCGTTAGTGCCGTCATAAGCCTTAAATGCACTGAAACCTACCATTGTCTGACCGGCACTACCCGTACCATCCGCCTCAACGCCTACTGGCGAACTGTTGCAAAGCAACGAAACCAGATAATTCTTAGCGGTAATCGGAGTTGTACCGTCGCTAAATACGTTGCCTTCCTTAATTTTAATGGTATAAGTCATCGTGCCGTCAGCGTTAAACGTCTGTGTAGGAACTTCAGCAAGCGCCGACATATTCCATTTATACGAACCGGTTTTATCAGTGTTTATAGTAGAATAACCCGTTGTAAGGTTCTGTATATCCAAATCGGAAGAACCGGGTGAAGACTTACCCCAAGAAGCATTTCTGAACGCCCCCGAAAGGTCGGTATTGCTTCCGAGAATTATCGAACTTGCGCCCGATTTAACGGTAGTAGCAACAACCGCGTCGGCGACTCCCCAATAGGGAGTAGTTTCAAAATTTTCAAATCTCGCGCTATAGAGATCATAATAGTCGTTAGAATAAAGAGGAACTTCAGGCATTAAATAATTCCATCTTTGAATGTAAAGTTTCCACCATTCGTTGTAAACGTCTTCCGACGTAGTATACTTCGTTGAACCTGCGGGAACTTGCGTGTTGTAAACCATTGCCATAGACAAGAAGTCCATGCCGAGAGTATATTTAATACCGTCTACGGTTGCATACGCAAATCCGTTTTCATCTTCCGTTACCATATCGATAGTAACTTTATTGCCGATTTTGTCATACACCGAAGTGTAATCTTCACGTTCGACGGCGCCGCTTAAATCTATCGGCTTTTCGGTTGTCTTACTCTTACAACCGGTGGCGGTTGCGGTAAGAACCATACCTGCGGCGAGAACCGCTGATAAAAGTTTGAGTTTTTTCATTTTTTTACCTCCTGAAAATTTTAACGCTCACGCGTTATTACCTGTCAAAATTTAACTCTCATTTAATGGAGTTTCCGTTCGCAGAACGGAAACGGGGTACCCCGTAGATTTCAAGTATTTACAAAATTTAATTTTATGCAATACTTGTTCGTTAAATTTGTTGAGATTTTACCATATAAAATTTTATTTGTCTACTGTTTTCACGCTTTTTTCATATCAGAAATTCTTATAGTACACATAAATAAATCGCATTTTAATAATATTTGCATTAAATTTGTAGAATATTACGCTAAATTGTCGATTTTATGCAATTATTTGAGATTTTAGTCGTACTTTTGTATAAATATTCATATCATCGGAAACTACCCTTCCGGGAGTATGCTCTCCCGTTGAAGCGGGAGAGGTGGCGCGCATAGCGTGCCGAAGAGGGGGCGACCTGCCAAGGGACTTCGGCAGAGCCTCAGAATGACTGTACATATGTACCCGTACTCCAATCGTCGGGATTGCCGCGGTCGCTACGCTCCCTCGCAATGACAGAGTAAATTACCTTTTGTAGACGATATTGCCGCCGACTACGGTGTAAAGTACGTTATAGTCTTTATCGAGTACCGTGATATCGGCGCGCTTGCCGACTTCGATACTTCCGCGTTCGTTATAAATCCCTAAATTTTTCGCGGGGTTGGCGGACGCAAAATCCACCGCTTCCGTCAAACTTACCCCGACCTTTTCGACGAGGTTTTTAACGGCGACGTTCATTTTAAGAACGCTGCCCGCCAGAGTTCCGTCGGCAAGTCTTGCTTCGCCGTTCTTGACAAAAACCTGCTGCCCTCCGAGTTCGGATAATCCGTCGGGCATACCTTTCGCCCTCATAGCGTCGGTTATCAGCGTAAATTTATCGCGCGGTTTATTCTTGACGAAAATTTTGATAGCGGGAACGCTTACGTGAATGGTATCGCAAATCATTTCGCAATTGAGTTCGTCGAAGAGCATTGCCGCGCCTACAACGCCCGCTTCTCTGTGATGAAGCCCCGTCTGCGCGTTATAAGTGTGCGTAACGTTGCTCGCGCCCGCTTTTACCGCGTTTTCTACGTCCTGATACTTCGCGCCCGTATGACCTATGGAAGCAACCACCCCGATATTTTTAAGGTGTGTTATCAAATCGAGTCCGCCGTCAACTTCGGGCGCAAGCGTAACTATCTTTATATTTCCACCCGAAAGAGCGTTATATTCGTCGAAAGTTTTCGCTTCGGGTTTAGCAACGTATTCGAGCGGTTGCGCGCCTACGTGTTTAGGCGAAATAAACGGACCTTCGAGGTGAACGCCCAGAACTTCCGCGCCCTTATATTCGCCTTTTTCTCTTACTTCTTTGACGTTTTTAAGAGCCTTGGATATATTCTCTTTACTCTGCGTCATAGTGGTAGCCAAAAAGCCCGTAGTACCTTCTCTCGAAACGTACTCCGAAATTGTCTGCAAGGCTTCTTCGGTCGCGTCCATTGCGTCCGCCCCGCCCGCGCCGTGAATATGTTCGTCGATGAACCCCGGCAATACTACGCCGTCGGTTTCGAACAGGCTTTCGATATTTTTATCGTCGTCGCCGATATAGGCGATTTTACCGTTTTCGAATCCGATATTGGCCTTTATTATTCCTTTACCCGCAACGTATGCGGAAACGTTTTTAAGTCCTTTCATTTTGTTTTGTTCTCCGTTAAAAATTTGCATCCGTAAAATACCACCCTTCCGGAACTCATCCGACACGCTACGCGTGCCACCACCTTGGGCAGGGTCGCCCCCCTTTTGTCGCTTTGCGACATTTTCCCCGTTTCATCGGGGACATTTACCCTGCAAGGGAAGGCAAGTGGCTAGCATTCGTCCTCCAATCTTCGGGATCGCCACGCTACGCTCGCGATGACGGTAATCAAAGGAACAAAAAGACGGCGTTTATGGCGAGTATAAAATTACAGCAAGGATGCGGCGGCTTCGTCGCAGACGAGCGTGCAATCGGGGTGAAGTTGAAGCACGCTTGCGGGTACGTTTTCGGTTACTTCGCCTTTAACGAGCCCGTATACCGCTTTAGCCTTATTCGCGCCGTTGGCAAGTATAAGAATCTTCTTTGCGTTCATGATATTCTTCAAGCCCATAGTGAAAGCCTGACGGGGAACTTCGTCGATGGAAACGAACATTCTGGAATTGTCTTTTATGGTGCTTTCGGCAAGGTCTACGATATGAGTAACGCTTCCGAAAGGAGTGCCCGGTTCGTTGAACGCGATATGTCCGTTAGAGCCGATACCGAGTACCTGAATATCCTGTTGCATACCTTCGAGCAACTTATTATATCTTTCGCATTCCGCCTGTCTGTCGGCTGCCTTGCCGTTTTCGATATTCGTGTTTTTAAGGTCGATATCGATATGGTCGAAAAGATTGTTACGCATAAAATATACGTAACTCTGATCGCTCGAATAGTCCAGACCTGCGTATTCGTCGAGATTTACCGTTTTAATCTTTTTATAACTCGTTCCGTTTTCGTTATGGTCTTTAATCATATTCTTATAAAGACCGATAGGAGTAGAACCCGTAGCAAGCCCCAAAATCGCTTCGGGGTTGCCCTTTACAACCTTTTCCATTACTTCGAACGCCTTTGCGCTCATTTCTTCGTAATCTTTAGCAATGATAACTTTCATTTTTATACTCCTTTTTATAGTTTTTTTGCGGGCGTCCGCACAAAACGGCTGCCCGCAAGTAGCGTTTTATTTTCTCGAAGCCGCCAAAGAAGCCGCGGCGATACTCTGACCGACTCTTCTGTTCTTTTCGTCGGGCATTTCGAGTTCGAATTTAAGTTCGGGGAATTCGGCGGCAAGAACTTCTTTAGCCTTTTCTATAACGATATTACCGCCCTCGCCGCTCGTAACTCTACCGAGAAGCAATACGTGCTTTATATCGTAGAACATGGCGTAATACGGAAGCGTATAGCCGAGGTATATACCGATATCTTCGTAAATAGTCTTTGCAAGCGGATCGCCGTTTGCCATGAGTTTCTGAATGACTTTGAGTTTTTCGGCGGGGCTTAAACCTTCTTCGAACTTAAAGCCGCCGTTTTCGGCAAGTTTTATAACGCTGTCCTGCGAGAAGTATTTAACGCCGCAGCCGTAATCGCCGCTCCACTCGTCGACCATAGAATTTTCGTTATAGTCGACGGGAACGAACGCGAGTTCGGAAAGCCAGCCGTTAAGTCCGCCGTCTTTATTGATATAACCTACCGCTTCGCTCGTACCCATGGCGATACCGAGAACTTCGTTGTCGTTCAAGTCGATCGCGCCCGCAAGAGCGGTTACGTCGCCGTCGTTTGCGACTTCGAGCGGAACGTCGCCCATTTCTTTGGCGATGTCGATATACATGGTCTTTACGTGTTTTTCGAAATCTTCGTCGTTTACTTTAAGGAACAGCGAAGCAACCATTATTTTATTGTTTACGTACACGCCCGCGCTCGAAACGCCGATAGCGTCTACGCGAGGCATTTTGCCTGCCGCCGTTTTCATGGCGGTTAAGATTTCGTTATAATGATACGTCGGATCGGGGTTTATTTTCGGAAACCATACGACTTCTTCGCTGTACACGACTTTGCCGTCGACTACCGCGCTGACTTTACGGTCGCTACCGCCCGCGTCGAAACCGATTCTGCAACCGTCGAGATGACCGCCGACTTTAAGAGAACATTTCTTTTCTTCGGGGAAAGTCTTTTCGTCGGTCTTCACAACCTCGAACTTACTCTCGTACACCCTTTCCATAAAGCCTTTATCGAAAGCGCGAAGCCCGTTATCGGTATACGCGTTTTTAATATAATCGAAGACCCCGTCGTCGCCGCAGATATAGATTTTATAGCCGCCGACTACCCACAAAATGGTCTTGATAATTCTTTCCGCCATGCGGTTGTTTCTGTCCGCTTTATCCGCGGAAGCGAAAATATCGTAAGAGTAAACGTATTTATATCCGTCGTTTCTCTCGACGCAGATTTTCAAAGGCTTATTTGCGGCTTCGGCAACTTCTTTTTTGTATTCCGCGAATTCGAGATACATAGGTCTGAATTGCTTGTCCAGCGTAGGTACGAATTTCATAAAACATCTCCTGTGTAATCGTTTTTCGTCTGCCCGCAGATTAGCGTTTACTTCCCGGAAGATTCTTCGGCAAAGCCTCGAAACGACGGAATACCGACAGGACGGAAAAACGAGTTTCTTTGATTATCATTATAAACTTTTACGGAAAAAATGGGTAGTGATAATCTTTAATTCTTTTTATACTTTATTACAATATGCTGTTTTTGTACTCTCTCGGAGTCATAGTCGTTATCCGCTTGAACGTTTTAGTGTAATGCGGAAGCGAATCGAAGCACAGCGACGACGAAATTTCGGAAAAACTCTTATTTTCGCGTATAAGTTTTTTGCTCTCTTCGATTTTGAGTTCGAGATAATAACTTATTATCGTCTTGCCGGTGCGTTTTTTGAAAGTCTTACAAATCGTCGTTTTGCCGTAATGGAGCGCGTCGGAGATGGCGTCAAGAGTTACGTTGCCGTAAACGTTATTTTCAAGAATTTTGACGATTTCGTCTTCCAACGCGTCGGAATCTTCGATTTTCGAGATGAAAACTTCCTGCGAAGTCGGCTTCGCCGTTTCGACGCGGATAAGTTTTATCAACAGTTCTTCGAGATTGTTTTTGATTACCTGCCCGCCGCCTATACTCGGATCGCTTTTAAGAACGAGTTTATCGAGATTGGGATTGAAATCGGGCAACACGAAAGTGCTTTTCGCTTCGCTCATAATGGAAGCGAGCAAAAACCGCAAATCTTCGGGAACGCAGAAGCATTTATCTACGAAATACGCCATGGTTTTCGACTTGCATTCAAAACTAACTATGAAAATATTCGGGTCTTTTTCTCCGTCGCACTCGACGGCGTGAACTCTGTTGGGCGCGATAAAGATTATTTCGCCCTTTTTAAGAAGCCTTTTTTCGTCTTCGATCGTAACGAATATCGAGTTTTTATCGCAATAAATTATCTCCCAGAAGTCGTGTTTTTCTTTGGGAAACGAATAGGTCTTGACGAGTTTCTGATAGTGAATCGTAACTATCTTTGAAATGTTGAGAAGATTAGAGATTTTGTACATATAAAAGGTCTTTTCTTCCATTCGTCAGCCCTCCTTTTGTATTTTCGTGTATATTATATCATTGCGCGAAAGATATTGCAATAGTTTATCGAAAATTTTTCAAGAAAATTTATAATATATCGTAACGCCGTAATTTTGCGAAAAAACGGGCGAGCCGAAAATTCGGCTCGCCCGCGTTAAATTTATTCAGTTAAGCGTTATATTTATGGTACTGTTATAAGTTTCACCCGCTCCTAAAGAGCCGATATTCCGCTTATCGGTGAGTTTTTCGACTTTACCGTCGACAGACGGCAAATTTTCCCACGGTTCTATGCAGACGTAGGGGGCGTCGGTTTTAACCGCGTGCCAGAAGCCCACGAAAGGCATATTCGGGAATTTTACTGTAACGGATTTTTTCGTTTTATCGCTTTTGAGCGTTACTTCGTTGCCAGCGCCTTCGAGTATAACCGCGTCGTTATCGAACATATCGTGGCGAAGCCGCATTACTTTGCCGTTTTCGAGCGGATAATCGACCGAGTTGCCGCTCATGAGATAATTTTCGCTTAAAGTAAGCCGTTTCGGATCGACTTTCGTTGCCGTTTCGATATAATAATCTTCGAACTTACCGCCGTCGAAGGGAACGTTGAAGCCGGGGTGTCCGCCCAAGCCGAAATACATCTTTTCTTTGCCGACGTTTTTAACCGAGTAAGTAACCGAAAGCGAATTTTTGCAGAGCGAATATTCAACGGTGAAAACGAACTTAAAGGGATAACGGGCGAAAGTATCGTCGTTTGCCGAGTATGCGAAAGTCATTTTTTTACACGTTTTATCGACGAGCGTGAATTGCGATTTTCTTAAAAGCCCGTGGGGGTTCATCTCGTATTCTTTGCCGTCAAACGAATATCTGCCGTTGAACAGTCTGCCGACTATGGGGAAAAGTATCGGGCTTCTGCTCGTCCAGTACTTTTCGTCGCCCTGCCAGAGGTGTTCGATATTTCCGTCTTTTCTTAAAACGCTTTTAAGTTCCGCGCCGATAACGTCGACGGCAACTTTCATATATTCGTTTTCTATCTCGTAAACCATCAGTTCTCTTCCTTTTCGTCGTCTTCGACGACCATTTTCTTGAAAAATTTGTTGCCGAGCATGAATTTATTGACTTCTTCGCAGTCAGCGTCGATTATCTTGTTGATAAGTTCGCCGAACGCGTCGTTCATGGACACGACGGGCACTCTGTCAGAAAACTTTTCGGCGACTACGGCGAGAGCCTTATAAAGCGGCACTGCCTTTTCGTCGGTCATCTCTGCCGCGTCGAGCGTATCGTACAGGTCGAGCGTAGCGTTGAACGCCCTGACCGCTTCTTTCGAACTAAGCCACACGCGAAGCGTTATATAGCCGCCTATCGCGAGAGCGACGCCGACGATCGATATCCAAGCCGTTTCCTGCGCGAGAGCGACGATTACGAGAGCGACGCCCGCCGCCATAAGAAGCGGAAAGAAAATCAACAACCAGATCAGGGTTTTTTCGGTCGCCATATACGTGGGGATAGAACCTTTCAACGACTTTTCTACCCTTTGCTTTACGTCTTTGCGGGTTTCTTCGACGAACTTTTCCATTTCTTCGTCGGAGAATTTACGCTTTTCGTAGAAATTTTTATATTGCGCTTTTATGTCGGCGCGTTCGTCTTTATCGGCAACCGAAATAGCCTTATTGAGATACTCGGTGTGAGTTTCGTCTTTAAGATCGGTAAAATTTTTGGTCTTTACCGCTACCATAGCCATATAGGCGCGGTAGTCGGTTTCGGTTAAGGAAAGAGCCTCGTTTGCCTTTTCTTCGGCTTCGTCGTAGCGTTCGGCTTTGAGAAGCCCGTAACACTCGTCGATTAAAAGCCTGACCTTATGGTAGTCTTCGCCGTGCGCTTCTTTGGCGGTTTCGCCCGATTCGGTAACCGATTCGTAATATTTAGTTGCCTGCAACGCGCGTATCGTCCGTCCGCAATGGGGGCAAGTGATTTCGCCGACGGTGGTCGCAGCGTTAAAATCTTCGCCGCACAGAGGGCAACGGGCGTTAAGGGTATCGTTTTCGCTCATAATTTTATTCCCATTCGATAGTTGCCGGGGGCTTGGAAGTGATATCGTAGACAATTCTGTTTACGTCCTGTACTTCGTTTACGATACGCGTCGAGATTTTTTCGAGTACGTCGTAAGGAATACGCGCCCAATCGGCAGTCATGCCGTCTACGCTGGTTACGGCGCGGAGCGCGAGCGTATAAGAGTACGTTCTGCTGTCGCCCATAACGCCGACCGAACGGCAGTTGGTAAGCACTGCGAAATATTGCCAGATTTCTCTGTTCAAGCCCGCTTTTGCGATTTCTTCTCTATAAATATAATCGGCTTCCTGCAAAGTCTTAATCTTTTCGCGGGTGATATCGCCTATAATTCTTATGGCAAGCCCCGGACCGGGGAATGGTTGGCGCATGACGATTTCTTCGGGAAGTCCGAGTTCGAAACCGACTTTTCTCACTTCGTCTTTGAAAAGGTCGCGGAGCGGTTCGATAATCTCTTTGAAATCGACTACGCTCGGAAGTCCGCCGACGTTGTGGTGCGATTTGATGACCGCGCTCTTGCCCTTGCCGCTTTCGATTACGTCGGGATAGATAGTGCCCTGTACGAGATAATCGACCTTGCCTATCTTTTTCGCTTCGTCTTCGAATACTTTTATGAACTCGCCGCCGATGATCTTGCGTTTGGTTTCGGGATCGGATACGCCCGCGAGTTTATCTAAAAATCTGTCCGCCGCGTCTGCTTTGATAAGGTTCATGCCGCGTTCGATTTTGAAAGTTCTGTATACGTCTTCGGCTTCGTTTTTACGCAAAAGACCGTGATCGACGAAAATACAGGTAAGATTATCGCCTACCGCCTTATGAATAAGCGTTGCCGCGACCGCGCTGTCAACGCCGCCGCTCATAGCGCAAAGCACCTTTTTATCTCCGCACTTTTCTTTGATTTTGGCAACTTGTTCTTTGACGAAATTCGCCATAGTCCAGTCGCCCGAAACTTTGCACACGTTATAGAGGAAATTTCTTAAAATATCCGTGCCTTGCTTCGTATGCATTACTTCGGGGTGGAATTGCACGCCGTAAAAACCTTTTTCGGCGTTTTCCATTGCCGCAACGGGGCAAGTATTCGTTTTGCCCACGACCTTGAAGCCTGCGGGTGGAACGGAAATATAGTCGGTATGACTCATCCAGCAGACGTTTTCTTCGTTTACGCCCTTAAAAATCGCCGAAGAAGTATCGTATTTTATATCGCTCTTGCCGTATTCGCGGGTTTCGGCGTGTTCGACTTTGCCGCCGAGCGTATACGCCATAAGTTGCGCTCCGTAGCAGATGCCGAGTACGGGAATACCGAGATTGAATACTTCGGGGTCGATATGGGGCGAATTTTCGTCGTAAACGCTGTTGGGTCCGCCCGTGAAAATAATTCCTTTGGGATTAAACGCCTTGATTTTGTCAAGCGTCATATCGCAAGGAAGTAATTCGCAATAAACGCTTTGTTCTCTTACCCTTCTTGCGATCAATTGATTATATTGACCGCCGAAATCGAGTACCAATACTTTTTCGTGTTGCATAAATCGTCCTTCTATCGTTAAATTTTATCGTTTTCGTATTTTTCTATCAGAGCGAGATAATCCGCGTCGCCCGAATATTTCGCCTTCGCGTAGTTAAGCGTGGTGTTGCCGACCGTAACGGCGAACTTAGCCGAGCCGTCTTTATCCGCGGTTTCGTACTTTGCTTCGACAACCGTCATGGCGTAAAGCGTGAAATTATATTCGTCGAGTTTACCATCGAATTTAAGCAAATCTCCGCCCATTGCGGACAGGTCTTTATTCCGATCGGTTTCCTGAAGTTTTTTGAAATAATTTTCGAAATTTTCGACGGTTTTATTCCGTTCGTAAGCGACTTTATAATAGCGAACGGCGGCGGAATCCATACCGAGCCGATCGCAGGTATTTGCCGCAGCCGACGGAAAACAAAGCGGAAAAAGCAGCAAAAACAACGCCGACAGCCCGATTAAAGCGGCGAACGTTATCAGCGTGGTTCTTACGATTATACTTTCCGCAGAAGCGGATTTTTTTGCTTTTTTCTCGTTTGACATACTTTACCTATTATAACGAATACGATTATATCATATAAAATATAAAAAATCAACTTCTTGAAGTGAAACGGCAAACATAAAATTAAGTATGAGTAAAATAATTTTATCGGTAGTAATAGCCGTATCGTCGGTTTTCGTTTCTCTGTTTTCGGGGTGCAAGAAAAACGAGCCGACCGCCCCTGACGTAAGTCAGATTCGTTACGACGTTTTTTACGCCGAAGACGATCGTTTCAAAATATCGGTATTCGCCGAAAAACGCGAAGATCCGTTTATCGCCGACGGCAACCCCGCGCCTTTATCGCCTTTCGTTTCGGTAAAGGTAACGCCGAAAGCCGACGAAAATTTGGAAAACGCCGATATGATAGCCGAAATAAAAACGAACGAAAAAACTTACGCGGCGACGTTCGATTTTAAGCCCGTTTCTACGACGCGGGAATGTCGGCTATACCCCGAAAAGCCGTTAAACGGTAAATTCGTTTTAACTCTTAACGTAAACGAAGAAAAATTCGTGTACGAGCCGAAATCGCTGAAAAACAAGGCGATTATAACCTACTCCGCCGCGATATTCGACGTAAAGAAATATACGAAAGGCAGACTTGACGGTTATTTTGGCGTAGACGTGGGCGAAATAAGGGTTAAACTAATCGAAAACGAAGGTTTTAACTATTGGCTGGTCGAATTTATCGACGAAAAATCGACGATTTCGTTTCTCGTGGACGCTTCAAGCGGCGAAGTTGTGAACGAATTGAAATAAATTTATCGAAAAAGCGTATAATTAGTCGAAAACGGTCGATACTGTTTGCAGAAGGAGGAAAAAACGGGACTAACGAATTTCAACCGTCTTTCTCGTTCGCATAAGCGGACGGCGATTACAGCGTTTGCCGAATAAAAATCGCGGACGAAAAAATTCGGAACGTTCCGCGATAAAGTTTATGAGAAAAGTAACTAAAAACTGTAAGTCCGCCAAGAAAGGCGTAACGAAAAATTGTTCTCGCACTAAAAATTGCAAATAATGAGTAAAAAGAAAAAGAAGACGAAAAATCTTCAGATACCCGTCGTACCTGTTTCGCCGTTCGATCCTTTGGGAAGTTATACGGGGAATTACCTTATAGAACCGCTCGAAGAACCGACGCAGGACGTGGACGACCTGTAAATCAAAACTGAATATAAT
>ERZ780178.1012-NODE-1012-length-19004-cov-3.653385_pt1 | contig 19004 bp, 29 predicted proteins | sample MGYA00511018_ERZ780178 | MGnify/ENA primary metagenome ERZ780178 (study PRJEB29588, sample SAMEA2151439) | human gut metagenome | biome: human gut; feature: human-associated habitat; material: faeces | place: Denmark | collected 2008/2010 ...
ACCAGCAGATTGGCGGGGCAGACAGGACTCGAACCTGCACATCCTTTCGGATTACTGGTGGTTTAGCAAACCACTTCCTTACCAAATTAGGATTACTGCCCCATATTCAAGGCGCTTATGTATGTTGAATTTCAAGTTCAATTTCCTTTTAGATTGCTGTATGCGCCTTATTTGTCTCTTTTCTAATTGCTCGACATAAATGACAATTTATCTTTCCAAGCAACACGACACATTTATATTTTCATATCTTCATTCATATTAAATTGCTGTTCGTGCCGTAACAACCAGCGGCCATTTAAGATTCCGCATCGCTCATTTCATCCGCCTCTTCTGCGGATAGGAGCTTGGAGAAATTCTTGATTACAACAGCGTTTCTCTTTTGATTATGAATCAATGTGTCGCGCTGTTCAGTAAGACGAGAGATATACTCGTCAATTTCGGCCTTGGTATCCTCAATCTCCTGATTTACCAATTCCAGACCGGAAATCGCCCGTGTTACGATGTCCACAGCGCCCTCCGCATCAGACTGAAGCTGGTGAAGCTTCTTCTCCTTTTCGGAGATGATATCAACATAAACTCTCTTCATCAAAATCACTTCAGTCCTTCCATACTCACGATTGCGTTAGAACCAGAAACCGTGGGCAGCTCACCATTCCACTTCTCATACTTGATTTTCTCAATCAGCTCAGGCGTAAGGGAGGCGGCAATCTGCGCATTTGCATCGGCCTCTGCCTCTGCCGCAATTCTGGTAGCCTCTGCCTTAGCCTCCGCCTCAACAATGGCTTTTTCAGCGGCGACCTGCGCAACCTCTTTATCCTTTTCGGCCTGTACCTTTGCTGTCTGCGCCTCGATATTGGCAAGCTCAAGCTCCTGCTGTGCATTTACCTTCTTCTGGATCGCCGCAGCGGTCTCTTCATCTACAGAAATATCGGTAAAATTCACAGTGTCAATAATAATGCCATATTTATCAAACTTGTCCCGCAGGTACACATCCAGCTCTGCATTGATCTCCGTGCGCTTATCTCCAAAGATATCTGTTACGGGATAGTTTGCAGATACCTCCTGCGTCCAGGCAACAATCTTAGGCTTGATAAATGTATTCTTGATTTCCTCGCCGGACTTCCCCTTAAACATGGTAAAGGTCTCAGAAACCCGTTCCTCATCAAAACGATAGGAGAACTCAAGGTTTACACGCACTGTCTTTCCATCAGACGTAGGAATATTAAAGCTCTCGTCGTTAGGAGAATCCCCCTTGTTTTCGGCTGTAAGGTAGCTCTGCTCAATCCCGATAGAATATGTCGTTACCTTCTTGGTAGGAGAGACAAGGTGCCAGCCCTGCTGAAGAACCTCTCCGTCCACTCCGCCATTCATGTTGTACACCACACCGACATAGCCGGCTGGAATACGCTCCGTACACATAAGCCCAAGGATCACTCCGCCAAATAGAACGACGGCAAGCACAATCGCGCCAATAAATCCTTTCTTAACCATTCTGATCTGTACCATCCTTTTCTTCAGATTTTTCTTTGTAGTCATCTTTTGACATAGAAGTTTTTGCATCCTTAATCAATCGGTAAACAAATTTTCCGATAGGGATAAAGCAAAAGGAAAGTAAAAGCCATAGGACTGCAACGCCAAGGAACAGAAGCAATATAAAGACTGGCATGTTACCCCTCCGTACTCACCTGTTCGGTGGGCTTCTGCTCTTTCTGGTAATCACAATCGGGCGGTCTCAGAACAGCAATATAATCGTCTCCGTTTGTGTAGGTTGGAAGATGACGAACATGGCCAGGCGGCTGGTTTCGTCGGCATCCTGCCTTGTAGAAATTTAGATACTTGCAGCCATTACAGGTCAGCTTTTTGTCCACCCAATAATAGCCGCTGTCACTTCTGGCTTTGCCCATAGGTTATACACTCCTTTTTTATGCTATTGCGATATGTCGGCCTGGTAAATGCAAACAATCCCAGAACCTTACCCCCCCCCATCGTCAGGAGGATTGGTCAACGGTCTCCCGCACATTGGACAAAACCGAAACCTCATACGCTTTCCAGCAGTGTCAACAAAAGCATTTGTGCCAGAAACGATATGTGCGGAGTAGTCGCCAGTGCCGTCTTCGTCCACAGCCCAAAACGGCCTCTCCTTACGACAGTAAGTACATACAACCAAATAGCATCACCTCCCTCATGTTAGGAACAAGCTTAAAATTATCCGTTCAGGTAACGATCCTGCCCTCCCGCAAAAGGTGTTCCACCTGGAACTGTTCGGATATATAAAATAGATTAGCTAATTCCTTATATACGACTTAAAGGGTTGCCCCTCTAAGCCTTATATGAAATTATCCTTTTGCTTCTGGGAAGAAATGTTCCTTGAACTTTTGATAGTCACGCAGCCGCTTGTTCGCAACTGCAACAGACGGATATTTTTGCTGGAAAATTGTTTCCATAGTCTCTACATCACCAGGCTTAATTTCTCCGTTCTCAAGCTCATATATATAAGCTCGATTGAAAATCCCAGACCAATAAATTTTGTCGTATGTGAATAGGTTTACTTCTTCTCCACTACTCTTACCAAATCCTCGTAGCATGATTCTCAATGTCTTAGTATCAACGCTATCTGCTCTGCAAGTTCGCAAAAGAAGATCGGAATAAACATACTTTAGTGTAATAACGCCACGACCTTGGGACTCGTACTCTGTAGCATCTCTATAATCTTTGATATATTCCATAATCTTATCATTTGGAAAGCATTTATGGCCGGATGAATCGATATGGTCTTCAAACACTTCGTCCTTTTTGATTGATACAGCCTCTTCCGCTGTATATCCACACCAGGCCAAATAAATTGCGGTGATTTGAGTGCTGAAAATCCGATCATCAATTCGCTCTGCTGCCCAAAGCGTATCTTCAATAGATTGTTGTAGGGAATGGAAGTCCTTAAAATACTTCGTGTCGTAAACATGATATGATGGAACCATGTCATACTTTACGAGCCTAAGATTGTCCACAAACTCCTGATCGAGCAATCCATTCCCGTTTAACCATTTGAGATAACGGTTAATTTTGCTCTTGTATGTCAAGAAAGCACTAATGTTTGATACATTCATACCGTCTATCAATTTGACATACTCTTCTGTTGTGTAGCCATCCTCCATTGGCTTTCCGACTGCATCTTCGGACTTTTGAAGTCTCTTCCAGAAAGCATCATATACAGCTATGGACTGCTCTGAAATGTTTTCATTACCAGATTGGATGTATTGGCTACGGTAACTACTGTTATCCACGTGCCGTCCTCCTATTTCTGATTCCCAAATGAAAGTAAATTAGCTTACTCCTTACGAGTATTACTATAACAGATAGGTTGCTGTTTGTCAATAGGAATTAGCAAAATTATTTTTGGTTTTTCCATTCAGCATACACTTTACCATAATAGTCCGCATATTCTTGACTCAGGCCGCGACTTCCACATGAAAAGAACTCATCCAGAACACTTGTAATTTCGGTTGCATCTGCCATAACTGGGATACGAGCATCAAAATGCTGTCCAAAAACAGCATCGCCAGAAGCATGTGCGGTGAGACGCACTTGCTTTCTCTGGATATTAAACAGCATTTTAACATCCTCACGCCGAACAACCTCTTCATATGGGGCATCGCACACCCTATGTAGCTCTTCTTCCGACATCATACCAAGAGCTGCGTTCATCATTTCCAGCCGCATTTCTCCCCAAGCACGGCAGGGAAGTAGTACACGGCTGGCCGATGCGCTCGTCAGATCAAAGTCTTTGCTGGTAACATTTTTGGTTTCTACGCCATTTCGTACTACCATTACTTCTTACGCCCTCCAAAACTTTTTAATTGACTTTCGAGAATATTTGAGCTATAATAGCATCAATGGCGATAATATAGTGTCGCCTTTGCCCACTACTATACCAGAAATTATTATCGCTGTCAACATGAAAACGATAAAATATTATCTTTGGAGGGGCGCATTATGGAGTCCATACTTTATACCAGGATAAAAGAACTTTGCGAAAGCAGGGGGATCTCGATGGCAAAGCTTTCTGAAGACCTTGGCATTGCAGCTTCCTTGATTCGCAAATGGAAAACAACGACATCACCTTCCGTCGATAGAGTAAAAATGATCGCTGAATATTTTGGGGTATCTGTTGACTACCTAATTGGATTATCTGATATCAAAGACTCAGCTGAGAAATTAGTAGGGGATGAGGACTTCGTTTCTTTACAAAGAGCTAAATCCAGAATGTCTCCCCAGGATAAGGAGCGTATGATGGGTATGCTCCGGCTTGGTTTTCAGGAAGCATTTCAGGATGAGGATAAGTAACAAGTCCTGTTTATCGTACACATTACACGATATAGTCTTAATGAGTACCTGAACGGGGGTGTACCAATGATCCGATATCCGTTTATCTATAACCAGGTCTTGCAGATTTACAGGGATATGGACAAGATCAGCTTCCCAATAGAGCCTGACACCATCATCTCCCGCTTAACAAATTGCAGAATGAGAACATACAAACAGTTTGCAGAAACCAATGGATGTTCAATCCGCGATGTTATTCTATTATGCGAAAGTAAATCTGGATGTACCCACTACGATGTCGCAAACAACAGATACCTTATTCTTTGGAATTCTGATAGTTCAGGCAATAATGTAGAGGGGAGAAAACGATGGACAAAAGCACATGAGCTTGATGGTTTGCTGAATTTGCCTACATTTCAGTCCGCCGGCGTGAACGCCGCGCAAGTGTCTTCTCCGTTTTCCCCATAGAACCGGATGTCATCGTCCGCCGAGACTTCCAGTTCCCTCGCCGTGCAAAGGCAATCGCCGTTGCAAATGTCGTTGGGGACGCAGTTTTTGCATTTCCCGCAGGTCATCTGAACTTCCTCCTTTCAGCCCTGCCATCATCAGCACAGGTGGGGCGGTTCCTGTGGACGGGCCACGCGACCCGTTTCGGCTTAGGCGTTTACCCGCTTGGCGAACTCCTCGGTCAGGTCGGCCAGATACGCAGCGTTGTGAATCGCCATGTCCTCGTCATCCATCAAGCTCACGAGGTATTTGATTTCGTCCTTCAGTTCGCTGATATTCATTTCGTTTACGGATTTCATTTTGTTTCCTCCAATTCTTTTGGACCCCCGGCGGGTTCCTCTTTTTCTTTTCATTCTTATTATATCACTTTAAGTCGTATTTTTCAAGGTTTTTCAGAAATTTTTTCGGAAAAATTTCCTGACAAGAGAAAAGGCGCGGCAGCCCTCGCGCGGGGCCGCTGCGCCTTTTTGGGTTAGACAGCCTTGATGAGCCTGCTCAGGAGCGAATCATACAGCTCTTGGAGAATCTTGCATCGCGCCTCGGCCTCCGCCAGCCGTGTGTCCGGTTCGGGGACGGGGGGGGTCTCCTCGATTTCCTCCGGCCCCTCACCGAACTGGATGCCCAGCGAAACGAGCATGGCGGTCTCGATTGCGGACATCTCCGCGTCCGTAACGCTCCCGCAGTAATCGCCGATGCGCTCAATCGCCACCGAGGTGATCTGCTCACACAGGGCGGTGCTGAGCCGCCCTGTGCTGCGGATGGTGACGTGGGTAGGCAGATTGTTCTTGGGCTGCGTGGTGAGGTAGACCATCTCCACCACGCTGTTGTGCTCATTGTTCTTGTTGTTGGACACGACGATGGCAGGCCGGCCGGGGCGCTGCTCGCTCCCGACTGCCGCAAAGCTGTTCTCGACATACCAGATGTCTCCGCGCTTGATTTCCATTATGTTTTACCCCTTTCTTTCGTAATTGTTTACCCGAATACCAGCTCGCCGAACAGCGCAAGCTGGACGATGGAATCCGCCCGATACGCATCAATTTCGCTGGTGTCGATCTGTCCGCCGACGAGAACTCCGGTATCGACAAAACCTTCTTCGAGCCAACGCTTGAAACCCTCGATGAATTTATCACGGGTCAGCTCCCAAACATCGCTGCTCTCGGCATCGTGGAGCCGGAGCGTTCCACCCCGGGAAATCTGCTCACTCGCGAGCACCCCGCGATATTCGCCAACAACTTCGGCCTCCCTGCACCAATACGTAATTCCGCCGTCCAGCGCAGCCATCATAATGTCATCGATGTCTTCGGCCTTCAGAATCACCGAAATGGCCGCCGTAAACTGAAATTCCATAATCTCTCACCGCCTCTCACCATGTCCGCCGTAACCCGGCGGCAGGGGTCAACGCCACACCGATGCTGCCGAACTCAGAGCAGTCCGGCATATCGCGGTTGAACACATAGACGAGCTGCTGCCCGGCTTTGATGTCCGCACGATCCTGTTCCCATTCCTCAGGATAATCACTGACGTACAGATAGCTTTCCATCTCGCCAAAGGTCGTGAAGCTGTGAATGACGTGGTAGACCAGCGCGTTATTCTTCTCCTCAAACTCACGCACCCGGGCGAGCTGCTCACCTTCCAACCAGTAGCAGGCCCCGAGAGGCGGGGCGCTTTCGGAAACGAGATCCTCTTTCTCGAACTGCTTGCGGATGCCGGGGAAAATTCCCCACATCTTCATCCGGGCGATGGCCTCGGCCTTTTTGTCTTCTCTTGTTGCACTCATCGTGAAAACTCCTTTCAAGTCAGTTCTTTGCCCATGAACTGGTCGAACTCCGTGTAGTCCGACCAGCCGTTTGCGCTGCCCAATCTGTGCATCATATTCCACAGGCCGAGCAGGTCATCGTCGTATTCCAGCGTGTCCGCATCGAGTTTCTGATGGAGGCAGTACGCCGTCCACAGGGCCAGAAGCTGGGCGCGGTAAACGTCCTCGGTGAAATCGCCCTCGATGATGAACGCTTTCATGTACCCATACTCAGCCGTGCGGTTGAGCGTGGTGAATTGCCGCTCGATGTACTGCGCGGCGTCCAAATATCCGCCGACCTTCAACTCGGCGATGATTTTCTCAACCGTCACCATACTCACCTCCGTTTCAGATCGGCCACAAAGTCTTTCACTGTCCGGGCAATCGCCCAGTAGAAATACGGGAGCATGAGGGCGAAAATCTCGCCACCCACGGCAAAATACCCGCGCTGCTGGTATGCGTACTCAGCCCCGAGCCGGTACAGCCAGATGCCGAACAGCGTCAGAACGATGTACGTCGCAATCGTGCCTGCGCTCGGGCCTTTCTTCTTCCGGCGGTGCTTACGCTTACGCCGCCGGGCCGTGTAGGGGCAGCCCGCCCCCATGTAATCACTGGTCGGCTCCCAATCAGAGAGTACAATCTTGCCGGTCACATCGCACCAGCTATCACCCTCGCCAATATACTGGCAGTTCGGGCAAACATCAGGATTGCAATACATTTGTCAGTCCTCCTCTCTTTCGTACTGCGCCCGGAGCGCCCGGGCGTACTCGTTGTACGCCCGGACACTTTCCAGGCTGGTCCAATCGACTTGCTTATACCGCTCCGCGAGGGCGGCATAATACTCAGCCTGCGTCACTCTCACGAACCTCCTTCTCAAACATCCCGAAATAATCATCACCGAACTCGGACTGGCACAACATCGAGATACCGGCATCCCCCATCTCCTCGCGGATGGCGTTCAGCTCCTCCGGGCTATAAAAATCGAGCAGCGCGTAATACTCGTCCCGTATGTCCTCGGGAATATCTTCCAGCCCCAGCTCGTCGTAATCCTCTCCGATTTCCTCGGTGGGCGGGAGTGTCTTGGGCCGCAGGGCATTCGAGTTCCGGTCGAAATACAGATCGTCGTAGTCGTAGCCGCCCCAGCCGAGATAGGACCGGAGGAATCGCGTCCCGCTGACGTACTCGTACTTCGGAAAACCGGGCTGCGCGGCCTCGGTCACGATTTCGAGGACCTTCTTGACCGTCGCGTTCAGCTGCTTGCGGTTGATATATTCGTGCAACGTGTGGGCGTTGTAGTACCCGGACGAGAGATTCACCGCCGCCACGCCCAGCTCCGGCGCAACGTAGGAAATATCGCTGAACGAACCCCACTCGGTCTGGAATCCCTTGCTGGTTATGTACGCCTCAAATTCGGGGTTGTCGCAGTCGTAGAAAACCGCGTCGTTTCTGCCTTTGCGGTCAATTTCGATGATGAGCTTCAAATCGTCCAGCCCTTTCGGGGTCTTACCGGCCTTGTGCTTGGCGCAGAACGCCGAGGCCCCAACGCCCCCGATTTCCTCATCGCAGGTGAACAGGAGCCATGGCTTGACCTGCGCCTGCTCGTGAACCGCAGTCAGGGCATAAACGCCACAACGGTCATCGCCGCCAATTCCCTGCGGCGACATCAGGATATTCCCGCTGTCCGACTTGCAGATGTGCTTCACCGGCTCCTTGTGAACCGTATCGAGATGAGCCACCAGCATAATCGGCGCGTCGCCCCGAACGAGGATGTACTTGTTCTTGCAGACGTTCGTTCTGCCGCGATACAGCGAAACCAGCTTCGCAAACAGTTCTTTCTGGGTGGGCTTCAGGTAATCTTCCAACGGCTTCATACGGCTTCTTCCTCCATTTCTTCAACGACCACTCCGCAGTGCGGGCAGGTCCCATCATTCTTCACCTCAATCAGCTCGCCACAATGGGGGCAAAGGGTGAAATCTTCCGAGCAATCTTCGCAAAGATAGTAATCGTACCCGTCAGCTTTGTAGACCCGCCGCATATCATCTCCGTGGTGCAGGTCTCCGCAGCGGTCGCAGCAATAATAATCTTCATCGCGGCAGTTTTCGCAAACGCGAACTTCCTCTCCGTCCCGATAGGCATCGTACATCCGGCTGCTCCGGTGATAATCCCCGCACTCGTCACACTCCTCGCAATATTCGTCGAGGCAGCTGTCGCAGTAGTAGCTCCCGTCAACGTAGGTCACGTTGTCTTCGGGCCAATATTCCCCGCACTCCTCGCAGCAGACATAGTTATCGTCCCGGCATCTCTCGCACACCTGAATCCATTCACCGTCCGAATTGCGGACATCGAACAGCTCCTCGCAGCGGCAACCGCACTCATCGCAAACATAACTTCCGTGTTTGCAATCGCAGCAGTACAGCCCTTTGTCGATTTCATCCCCGCAAACGATGCACAGGCCGTAAGTCCCGACTACCAGCGGGTCTACCGTGTCCTCATCGCAATCAGCTCGGATGCTGATATGGCCGTCGAAGTTCTCGTAGGCCCAGTCGGGATAACCACCGAAGCCGGACCCCTCCAAAATGAGGCTTCTCATATCTCCGGTGGACGAGTAGGTTTTCCAGAGATTCGGAACGTCTTCCAGCATTGAGATTTCGCGCTGAACCAAATCGCGGTAGAGCTTGGAATCCTCAACCGCACCGTAGGTCCCGCCGGCGGTGTTGTACATCCGGCTCTGCATCAGCAGCCCGCTCCCGGGGCGGTAGGCGAAAATCTGCCGCGTGGTCTTTCGGTTGTTCAGGGTTTCCGCGTCCATCGGGTCGTTGACCGTGAAAACGATGAAGCTGACGTCATCCCGCGCGTAACCGGAACAGCCGTTGTTGTAATCGTATTCGGTCGAATTGAACGAGTGGCAGCTGGTGAGGGTTGTTCCCCGGCGATCCTGCTTCGGATTGCTCATCGTGATGAAGTGCGCCGGGTTGATGCTGACGAACAACTTGAACCCAATCTTCTTGGCGCTCAGCTCGTCAGCGAACTGGGCGTACAACCTCTGGAACTCGCTGCCGGCGGTCTCATCTGCCACGCCCAGCGCCACGCAGATCGCCTTGAAAATACGGCTCGGCTTTTTCGTGGGCGAGTAGGCTTTCGGAGCTAACCTCCGAATCGAATCGATGTAGAGCTGCTTGGTGGTCTCATCAGCTTCGGGGTTGGAGAAAAAGCCGATGGCGTTCGTCAAAGTTCCCCAGTCGTACTCGCTCGACCGAAGCGGCTTTTCGAGGATTTTGTAGGCCAGCTGATAGATGCGGTCGTAATCCGGGTTGTGGGTCCGCGTTCCGTTGATGACCAGCGCATCCAGCTTCGCGTCCCAAACCGGGGATTTGCTGAACAGCTCCCGCAGACCCTGCTTGGCGTAGCTGCTGTCATGGGCGAGCTGCCGGATGAACGGGTCCCGAACATCTTCCAGAACTTCCGTCTTGCTGGTGTGCGCCGCGTAATCCCGGAGCGCCTGCCGAATATTTTCTTCGGCCTGCTTGATGATTTCCTGCATTTCCATTTTGACTTACCTCCTCAACATTCCGTCGTTGATGTAGTTCGCGAAAATCCAGTTCCGACAAGTTCTCTGCCGGCGGGTGTAGAACCCCGGCGGGTTCGGCTTGTAGTTCTCAAACTCGATCCGCCGGGCGTCCGTGATCGTGACCCGGATATTGTGGTTGTCCACGAAAACCGTCTCGCCCGGAGCGGGAACGAACGCGATGTGCGTGTTCTGCCAGTAATTGAAGCCGGCGCTCAGGCCGCAGAGATAATAGGCAACCGCTTTCGGGTGCTCTTTGACGTCGATGTCGATGAACGCGGTCGGCTTGTGGAGGGTTCCGTAATAAACCCGATTATCCTTGCCGCCGATGAAACATTCCGCGCAGCACTTCGAGATGTTCACGCCCCGGATGTCCCGGAGCCAGAAGAACTCGTGATACCGCTTGACCTGTAACGTAAGGTGCATTACTCCACCCCTTTCTCGCCGGCCTTCTCAGCCTTGGGAGCGGCGGCCTTTTTCTTGCGGCCCCGCTTTTTCGCGGCAGGCTTCTTGGCCTTGGCCTTTTTCGTGACCGGTTCGTTGACCGCCCAGCTCAGCTGAACCTTGAAGCTACCGTCGCCCATCTTTTCGATTTCGCAGCTCCAACCCTCGCCGCTCGCGGAAACGGAGTCATCCTCGCGGCTCGCGCCGTCCGCAGCGGTCTGAATCCGCTCCAACGCCTCGGCCGAAACGATTTGGAGCGCCTCGGCAGCTTTGAGGTACTCGGCCAGCCAGTAGGCGGCTTTCTTGTAGCTGCGGACCGTGTAGGTGGCCCCGGCCTGGCACCGGCCAGTCCCAATCACGATGTCCATCACGTTGTCGTTTTCCTCGAAGTTTGCTTGCCCGGGTTCGTGGACCTTAACCCAGCGGCCCTGTTTCAGTTCTGCCATTTTGTTGTCCTCCTTAGAGTTTTATTTGACCTGCCATCATCAGCGCCGGGCGGTCGGCCCCGGCGGACGCCCTTTCGGGCGTTTCGGCTTAGATTGCTTTCAGGCTCCGTATGTATTCCCGCTCGGACTTGATGTAGGCGATGTCTTCCTCGCTCGGGCCGTTTTCGGACTGAATCAAATCCTCGATGAACCCGCGCAGCGCACTTTCCATAATCTCGATGAACTTCTTATCCATCTGAAATTCTCCTTTCTTGACCGTCGGTGTTTTTGCTCAAATGCGGCGAATGATTGACATGGCTAAGGTTTCAAAATTTGCGATTGCGTTTACCGTGGTGATCGCCGCGCTTTTCTTCTCGTCCTGCGAGACGAATAGGCCGCCCGTGAGCATCCCAGAACCGGTCGCAGAAAAAGAGACCTCCGCCACTCTGGTGCCGACAGCCATGCCGCAGACCGAGAATGGGCCGGAGGTCTCCCAAAGACCTTGGTCCGATGAGGATGTGGAAGCAATCGTTCTGACCCTCGCGGGCGAGTGCTACGACGATAAAACCGAAGACAAACGTCTGGTTTGCGAGGTTATTCTGAACCGCGTGAGCGCCGGATGCTTTGGAGGTCAAACGGTTCTCGAAGTTGTATCTTCCCCGAATCAGTTCGACGGCTACTGGCGGCAGTCCCGACCTGTCAGCGAAGATGACTATGCCGTAGCAGAAGACGCCCTTGCCGATTGGTACGCCATCGGCTGGCAGCCTTTATCAGACCTTCTGTATTTCGTGGCTGGCGATAACCGCGAGAATGTTTTCCGCAGTGAATACTGATGAATTTCTAAGGAGGACAAAAAATGTTTGAGGTACGAATCACTATCGAGGCCCCGGAGCTTGCCGGAGCAATCAACAACCTCGCCGCAGCGATTGGCGGCTCGAAGATTTCCCTGCCCCCCACTCAGCAGCCCGCAGCGGCGCAGCCTGTCGTTGAGCAGCCCGCAGCTCCCGCGCCGGCTCCGGTCCAGCCCGCACCGATGCCCGCTCCCGGCCCCGCCGCCCATGCGATGCCGAGCTATCCTGCACCCAACGTGCCGCTGGCCCAGCCGCCCAAGTACACCATCGACCAGATTATGGCCGCCGGCGCGACCCTGATGGATGCTGGTAAGGTGAACGATCTGATGAACCTGCTCCACTCTTTTGGCGTTCAGGCCGTGATGGACCTGAAGCCTGAGCAGCTCGGCGCGTTTGCAACCGGCCTGAGAGAGCTGGGGGCGAAGATATGAGCGACCATGCACTGCTTTCCCCGTCCAGCGCCCACCGCTGGCTGAATTGCCCCCTCGCGCCCCGGCTTGAAGCTACGCTTCCCGAAAAGCCCAGCGAGTACGCGCAGGAAGGCACCGTTGCCCACAGTGTCTGCGAAATCACCGCCAAGAAGAAATTCAAAAAGGTCAAGGCGGCTGAATACAATCGGGTCATCAAGCGCCTGAAATCCAACGCAGCGTGGGATGACGAAATGCTCCACACGGCAGAGCTTTATGTGGAACACCTCACCGAGCGAGCGATGGCGTTCGCCAACGAGCCTTACATCGCCTTCGAGGTGAAGGTCGATGTTTCAGACTACGTGCCGGAAGCCTTTGGCCGCTGCGACTGCGTGATGTTCGGGGCTGACACCCTTATCATCACCGACTACAAGCACGGCAAAGGCGTCCCCGTCAGTCCTGACGAGAATCCGCAGCTCATGCTTTATGCGCTTGGTGCGCTGAAGCTCTACAAGCCCCTGTTCGGGGAGGCTCTGAAAAAGGTAGAGGTCTACATCGACCAGCCAAGGCGGGATTCCTATGAAGGCTGGGGCTGCGACATCAACGAGCTTTTGGCATGGGGCGAAAGCATCAAGCCGAAAGCGCAGATGGCCTACATGGGTTTTGGCGAATATCACGCTGGCTCTTGGTGCCAGTTCTGCCGTGCCAATGGCATCTGCAAAGCTCAGGCCGAGCAGGAAACCGGGGCATTTGACGATTTTGCTGCTGCCGTGGGGAACCCGAACGCGATTCTTACCCCCGCCGAGATGGGAGAGGTGCTGCAACGGGGTGAAACCCTTGTGGCATGGTATGAAACCATCAAGGCCAAGGCACTCGAATCGCTGCTCAACGGCGAGAAAATCCCCGGCTACAAGGTTGTGGAAGGCCGCAGCTCCCGCTGCTGGACTGACCAAGATAAGGCCCTCGATAAGCTCCAAGAGAGCGGCATTGACCGGGCTATCATCTACGACAGCGTTCCGAAATCCCTCGCGCAGCTCGAAAAGGTTCTCGGCGTTGCCAAGTTCAAAGAGCTGGTGGGCGAGTATGTGACAAAGCCGATGGGCAAGCCTACGCTGGCCCCGGAAAATGATTCCCGCCGCGAGTTCAACAGCGCAGCTGCTGACTTCGCTGGCGTGGCGCAGAGTTAAAGAGCGATGAGTTTATTCGACAAAGGTGAATTTGACGCAGAGCAACTGTGGCAGTATGAAAGGAGAAAACGTATGTACAACAACATCCCAACCAAGGTCCTGACCGGCGAAGTTCGGCTGTCCTACGTGAACCTCGTGGCCCCTCGTGTGAACAACAACGACCCCACCGCGACCCCGAAGTATTCCGTCACGCTGCTCATCCCGAAGACTGACACGGCGGTGAAGGCGAACATCGACGCCAGCATCGAGGCCGCAGCTAAGGACGCGCAGGCGAAGATTTGGGGCGGCGTTCGTCCCCCGGTTCTGCCTATCCCCATCCATGACGGCGATGGTGTCCGTGAGAACGGTACGCCCTATGGCCCTGAGTGCAAGGGCTGCTGGGTGCTGACGGCCAGCACGAAGAACAAGCCGCAGGTCGTTTCTCAGAGTGACATCAATACCGAGCTGCTGCCGCAGGACATTTACAGCGGAATGTACGCTCGCGTAACCATCAACTTCTTCGGCTACAACCGTGCCGGCAAGCGCGGCGTGGGCTGCGGGCTGGGCAACGTGATGAAGACCCGCGATGGTGAGGCTCTCGCCGGCGGCGCATCTGCCGCTGCCGACTTCGCCGGCATCGGTCAAGAGGTGGCTGCTCCCGCGACGCCCAACTACGGTGCGGCCATGCCCGCTACCCCGGGGCAGATGAGCTACCCCAACACTGGGTACGCCGCCCCTTCTCCTGCTGCGGAGGGTGTGGCCCCGTGGGGAGCCTCCGACGGCCCTTATGGGCAGCCCCAGCAGGGCAATCCGATGGGCGTCCAGCCCGGCGCTATTAACCCCCTCACCGGTCAGCCGTATTTCGGTTAAAGAAGCGAAAGGCGCGCGGCCGCAAAATAAGCGGTCGCGCGCCTTTTTTCTTAGGAGGACAAAATATGATTGATAATGCCATTTTTCGGGTAGATCACCCGAGCGGCAGCTATGAGATAGTTGTCAGCGAGTTCTTCGGAACGGCAGACAAGAAGAAAATCAAAAAGCTGCTGCGAATTGCCTCGCAGTATTGCACCGAAGCGCAACGCGCTGAACTGCTTGCTGCTTTGGACGCTGAAAGCAATCGGTGTCTGACGGCGATGCAAAAGCTCGATGAGCTGATTGGTGAACAGCAGCGGGTGATTTCCAATTTCTTTTGCAAGGTCACGTTCCAGAGTGTAACCCCCAGCGCGGTTCGGACTATTGCCCGGCGCCGGGAAAAGGTTCTGTGGTCTCGCAGCTTGATTGCAGAGACGAGGTGGGAAGGATGAAACACCATCTCAGCATCGACCTTGAAACTTATAGCAGCGTCCCCATCGGCAAGTCGGGGGCCTACAAATATGTGCAAAGCCCTGACTTTGAAATCCTGCTGTTCGCATACAGCGTGGATGATGGCCCGGTGGAAATTGTGGATATGGCGCAGGGTGAGTTCCTCCCTGACTGGCTCTACAAGGCCGTGGAAAGCCCGGAGTACATCAAGCACGCCTACAACGCCGCGTTCGAGTGGTACTGCCTCTCGAAGTTCTACGGGCATCTGCTGCCGGCAGACCAGTGGCGGGACACGATGCTGCACGGCTTGTACTGCGGTTATACCGCTGGCTTGGACGCCACTGGCAAGGCTCTGGGCCTGCCCGCGGAAAAGCAGAAGCTGTCCGTGGGCAAGGCGCTCATCCGGTATTTCTGCGTCCCTTGCGCTCCTACGCAGTCGAACGGGGGCCGGCGGCGCAATCTCCCGAAGCACGACCCCGATAAGTGGAACCTGTTCAAAACCTACTGCATCGGGGACGTCACGACTGAAAAGGAGATCGAGCGGCGTCTGTCCGCGTTCCCAGTGCCGGATGACATCGAAAAGCAGTGGCAGACCGACCTCGCTATCAACGCTCGCGGCGTGGCAGTGGACATGGAGATGGTACGCGGCGCACTGGAAATCGGGGCGGCCTCGCGTGACCGGCTCATGCAGGAGGCCGTGTCAATCACCGGTCTCGAAAACCCGAACAGCATCGCCCAGCTTTCGCAATGGCTCGAAAAGGCCACCGATACGCCGGTCACTGACCTGCGGAAAGACACGGTTGCCGCCATGCTGGAAAGCCAAGCTGTGACCGGCTCTGCGGGCCGTATGCTGGAAATCAGGCAGGAACTGGGCAAGACCAGCACCAAGAAGTATGACGCCATCGAAGCCGCCGTCTGCGCCGATGGCTTCATAGACTTTGACGATGGCCTCGATCCTCGAAAAGCAGTCCTCGTCCGCCGTGTCCTCGTCCAAAATGCGGCGAATCTTACCCAACGCACGTACGCTGCGCTCTTTTAAAAGCGACTTGAGTTCCGCCTCCGATAGCCGCCGCTCGTCATACACCGTATCCAGAAGAATCTCCCGCTCCATCTGCCGCAATAAAGCGATATCGAGTTCGTCCAGTTTTTCTTCTTCAAGCATTCTGCCATCCTCCATTGACCTATATAGTTATAATAATGATTATATTTAGAATTATGGCTATAGTCAATATGAAGGTGATGTGATTAAGATAAGGAAAACATGTTTGGAGGCAGAACAGAATGATATCTTACAGACCCTTTTGGCAAACGCTGCGTGCCTCCAAAGAAAGCACCTATACGCTCATTAAAGATCATCATCTTTCGAGTGCAACCATTGATAAGCTGCGGCACAATAAGTCGATCACCACGACGACGCTGAATGATCTATGCCGGATTCTGAACTGTCCGATTGAGGCAATTGTCGAATATATCCCGTCAGACAACGATCAGATGCTGTAAGCCCTTGACTTTTGGGAGAAATCGGTTATACTGAAAATACGAAGGGTGCTACCGGCAAACGAGCAGTTCCCCTAGTGAATACGGTAAAGAAGTAACCGCAATCGTGCTAGGATTGGGCGGTTACTTCTTTTTGTTACAGACCTTGATAACGAGGCTGATAACACTGACCAGAAGAATACAAAACTGGAACAATTCCGAGTATGTAACCATAGCCGTGTCCCCCCTTCCTTTGTGTCAGGGGGCAACAAAAAGAGGTGTAGCCCCCTGCGGATGCAAAGGGGAGCCGCCCGCTTGCCGTTTATCGGTAGCACCATGCACACCGTATCACATTTTTCCGCAAAAAGCAACCCCACCTCCCAAATAGAGGTGGGGTTTTGTCAAGAGGCAGGAAAAATCCCCGGGGCTTGCGCCCCGGGGACTTTTTTAGGAGATGTTCAATCTGAACTTAGAAAAGGTTCGGATTAGTCGTCGTCCTTCTCAACAACGTAGAGAGCAAAGACCTGATCCTCGCCGTCGTCGTTCTTGTCGTTCCAATCCATGTAGACGGTGTCGCCTGCATCGATGTAATCCGCAGCGTACTCCAGACCCTTGTCTTCCTTCACGACCTTGTCGCCGTCCTTACGGATGGAGTAGATCACGCAGTCCTTTGCAAGAGCGATGATGGTCTCGCCGTTGTCGTATGCATCGGTAAGCTCAAGAACGCCGTCCTTGTAGGTATCAACAGTGTACGACTTCTTCAGGTTGAAGTCAGCGTCCTTGTTGAGCTTCGCGGTGTTGACCTCGCCAATCTCTCTGTAACGGAACTCCATGAAGCTACCCTTGTTGGTTTCAACAGCCTTCGCATCGTCATCGCTGATATACAGCTCGGTCTTGACGCCGTTGACATAAGCCTCGAGGACGAAGTAGATGTCGCCATCGTCGGAGGTTTCAACCTGCCACATCCGTGCGTTAGCCGGGACGTAAGCCACGAACTTGCCGTCGTTGAAGCCAACGATGTCGTACAGGTAAACAACCTCTGCGTACTCGCCGTCGTCAGACTTTACGATGTCATAACCATGAGCAACCACGGACTTGACATCCGAGCCGGTGTAGCCCTTCCAGGAAACGTAGGAGCCGGTGCCGACGTCGTCGGTACGAACCAGGAACTCAGTGTTAGCAGTGACCTTGATGGAGTCCTCGCCTTCAATCTTGAGGACGGGCTTGCCCTTTACGAAGGTGACATTTGCATCATCGTCGTATGCATAGTCATCATCCGCACGGGACAGCGTGTACTCGCCCTTGGTGTTGGTCTCGAACTTGCCGAGCAGGTCATAGACAAAGTAGTATGCCTTGTAGTTCTGCTCGCTGATATCGGTAATCGCAGAGAGAATGTCCTTAACCGCCAGCTCGTACTTGTTGGCAATCTCATCGGGAGTCGTGGGCTTCACTTCAACAGCCTTGTCATCACCATACTTGATGGTAGCGACAACAACATCCTCAGTGACCTTCGCATCAAGACCAACAATGTTGGCATGGATGGAAGCAACGCCCTTGTTGTACTCAACCCAAACCTTGTCAAGAACGCCGTACTTGGAGGTATCCGCAGCGTCCTTCATGCCGATCACGTTGCCGTAAGCGTCATAGAAGAAGCCCCTGGTGCCGAAGTTCGCAGTGTCCTTGGACTCGTCGTAGCCGAGGTGGAAGTGTGCAGCGTCCTTGACGTACTCGCCGCCAATGCGGGTTTCGGAGGGATCGTCAGCAACGTCCGCATACTTGAAGCCGTTCAGACGGCCTTCCTTTGCGGTGACAACGTCAACGGACTGAACGCCCATGTCTTCGTTGTCATCCTGCTTGAAGGAGTAGGTGAACAGGACATAATCATCCTTTGCAAGACCGGCGGGCTTGTCGTAAGCAATATAGCCTTCGTTGTTGCTGGTATCGCCTGCGAACTCGAACTCGCCGCAATCTTCATGGTTGGCGCTGTTGGTGCAGTACTCGTGGTAGTTGTGCTTGGTGTCCAAGCCGTCATTGCTGACAGTGAACGGAACGATCTGAACCAGATCTTCGCCCTTCTTGTGGTTATCGTGAGAAGTCGTGGTCTTGGTGACCTTTGCGAGCTTGCCCAGCCAGGTGTCGATGGAGCAGATACGATAGACAGTCTCGTCCTTATCGTTCTTCATCTTGAATACCTGCGTCAGGGTGCCCTGTGCGCCGTACTTCTCATACTCGTCGGTCTTGAGCTTGCACTTGCTTGCAGTGTGCTGCAGCGTGATCTCGTCTTCAGAAACGAGTGCACCGTTGATGTAGTACTCAGCAATGACCTTCTTGGTCTTGGTGTCGTTTTCCTTGACGCCCAGAGCAACGAGGAGTTCGCAAGCGTTGAACTTGGTGGTGAAGGTAGCCTTCGGGCTGTCCATCACTTCAACGGTCTTGTCGTCGTCCTTGTCGTAGACCCACTTGGTGTAGGGACGCATAAAGGCATCTTCGGAGACGTCCTTTGCAAGCTTGAAGTCCTTGTAGAGCTTGTTGCCGGTCTTGACAGCACCAGCAACGGTCAGGTACAGCTTACCGCCGAAGGTCCAGACGCCGTCCTTGTTCTCGGTCGGCTTCCAGTTCGCGGACTTAGCTTCCTGTGCGTACTCGACAGTGTCAGCCTTCAGGGTGTTCAGAAGGATCTGAGCAGCTTCCTGACGGGTGAGGTCAGCTTCGGGCTTCCAGCCGTCAGCCAGACCGTCGATGAGGTCGA
>ERZ780178.1021-NODE-1021-length-18912-cov-52.659119_pt1 | contig 18912 bp, 14 predicted proteins | sample MGYA00511018_ERZ780178 | MGnify/ENA primary metagenome ERZ780178 (study PRJEB29588, sample SAMEA2151439) | human gut metagenome | biome: human gut; feature: human-associated habitat; material: faeces | place: Denmark | collected 2008/2010 ...
ACCTTCTCCCTCTCCCTCGGTTTCGAGGACGATAAGCCTACGGAAATGCAGAGTGAAGAGGATAAGATGACGTATCGCAAGGTGGGAGTGAAGGACATCAACTTCAAGGCATCTCCTGAATTTCTCAAGAGTGTGAAGCATGAAACCGACCATGACCTGGAGCGTGATATGGGTGGCGTAAAGGTGATTCGCAAGCAGCTCTATTCCAGGGAAGAACGAATTGCCCGTGCCCTGGAGGTGATAGAAGCCAATGGTTTCATCACCCTCTCTGATTATGCCTACATCAACAACCTGAGCCGCACCGCCGCCTCCCTGGAGTTGAAGGAAATCACCGCCGACAGAAATTCGCCGATAGGTTCTATGGGCAGCGGCAGTCACAAGGTTTGGGTGAAGAGAAAAGAATAAATCCCAATTCTTTTTATTACTTTTTCACATCCACACACTTTTGCAGGTAATCCGGAAGTGCTAGAAAAAAGGAAAAAGCTTTGAAAACTATCTCATTTTCAAAGCTTTTTCCCTTTTAGTAGGTATTGCTTGAGTAATACAATTGTCAAATGGGGCTATTACATATAGCTGTCATTTAAATCAGGTCTGCTACCACCTGCGGACAACATAGTATCTTGTAGGGAATGCCAGGCTTACAATCAGGGCAAAAATCAGTACAGCAACAATTCCCACAATAATATACGCTATTACAACACAAATCAGATATATTGCCACTATACTGAGGAAAGAATAGAGCATCATCCAGCTTGCTGCCTTCTTGCCATATTGTTCCTTGTCTTTCTTATATCTGTACCAAAGACACAGAACGGGGGGTGCTATGGTTAGTGCTACACCTATCAGCGATAGGAATATCTGCGAGGTGCTGTCCTGTTCTACCAGCGTTGCCAGATATCCAAATAACATGGTAATCACTACTGTTGCTAGTGCTGCCAGTACAGGAACAAGGAGTAGCTTGTTGAATCGCTTGTAGGGTATCACTTCCGTGCCACATTTGCCATTCATCCACTTAGCCAATTTCTGGTATCTGAAAACATAGAAGAAAGTAAACACGATGGCAATAAGACTGAGGGCGCCTCCTACAAGTGCCAGGAGCAGCAACGCTATGCCCATTAATACTCCAGTTTCTTCCTTTTCGGTACTTTGTTGAGTTCCTGCTGGTGCTTGTATATCCTCTTTCTTTGCATCTGCCTTAGAGGCTTGTTTCCCCTTCTGTTGGGTAACGGCAGCCAGTTCCGTCTTTTCATTCTTGGTGTCTTCCTTGGCATCCTGCTGTGTGGCAGCTGCAGGCATTTCTTCTTCGACATCAACATCAGAATCCGGTTCCGGCTCAAATCGTTGGCAGCAGTAAGAAGCCACATAAGCTGTTTTGCCCTTGTAGAGGAATCTGATCATGTCGCCATCCATACCTTCCTCCTCAAAAGTATCACCCTGATGCATCATGCCCAACTTCGTAAGATAATTAGGCGAATCCCACACCGTCAGGTCGGCATCTTTCACCTCCCACATATCGCCTTTCTCAGCAAAGCCAGCCATCGAAAGCAATGCGAAGGCGAATACTAACAATAGTTTCACGTATTTCATAAGCCCTGCTCCCTTTCTTCCATTTTCTTCATTTCCTGTTTCTCCTTTGCCTTGTCCCATGCAAAAGAGAATAACTTGCCGAAGAGATACAGCACACGCATGGCTATCCATTTGATAACACGCACAATATCCCACAAGATTTCTTCACCAATATTACGCATAATTCTTAAAATTTAAGTTAGACATTTATTGTTTGATAATTTACTACTACATTTCGCCGTTTACTTAGGGATGCTAAGTATAACAAGAGAATGATTGAATGCAAAGATAGCGACAATTACCATATAATGTTTCTACCGGCAGCAAAAAACGGATATTTATATTCATTTCTACGGAATACCACCGCGTGTAGCCTATGGTTTTCCGTAGGTAAAGGGGCATGTGAGCGGAAAAACAACAGCCGCCACCTTTTTTAACAATAGAAAAAATGACTCTTCCGATTATTTTTCATATCTTTGCAGGGACAATCATTTATGATAGTAATAGCAAATGACGTAAATATAATAGCAAATGAAGCAAACAATACATCACAGGCAACAAGCCATATTCACATATATTTTCCTTCTGTTATCATCCTTCGCTTTTCTTGCCGCTTGTCAACGGGACAGCAGCAAAGACGAGAAGCGGGCATATTCCTTGTTTCTAGAAGCCGTCAACTATAATGCTGATGGTGATAAGAAACAGGCTATCCTTTTGATAGACAGCGCACTCAATATGAACTGTGCCGATACCACTCGCAGTTGGCTTACCAGCGAGAAGCTGACCGCATATACAGATCTTGGAAAGATGAGAGAAGCCATAGAAATCGGAAAGAAAGGCATCCCGTTTGCCGAGAAAATTGAAGATTACGATGGTATGCTTGCCATGTGTGGAGCAATGGGCATCTGCTATCGCAGAATCGGAGAACTGGATTCCTCGCTCATCTATTATAAAAAGGGTATCCAGAAAGCCATCAAAAGTGAAAATGCGGAATATGAGATTTATCTCTATAATTGTATCTCCGTGCTTTTCAACGAACAGAAGAGATTCAGGGAAGCCATAGAGTACTCCGACAAGGCTGAATCTAAAGCTATCGCTATCAACGATACCGTAGAGCGTCTGTCTGCCCATGCCAATAAAGGCGCTATCCTGATGCGACAGGGAAATTACCGGAAAAGCGTCAATAGCCTTACTTCGATGTGGAATATGGTAAAGCAGACCAATTATAATGTGCTGACCCTCAAATATCTTTCTCCGTTGCTCAAGTCGTACTTGCAACTGGGTAAGGCCGATTCCGTTGCCTTCTATCTCACTTATGCCAATGATGCCTGCCGCAATCTGGCACCTACGAGCAATGGGGTGCTAGGCATATTGGAAATCAAGGCCGACTTGCTGGGGCTACAGAAGAAATACGCTGAGCAATGGCTACTTCTGGACAGCATCGGCAGGTTGGCGGGTACCAATCTGACGATGCCTAAAGACAAGCTTCTCGCCACACAGGCCAGATGCCTCAACAATATGGGTAAATACACTCAGGCATACCAGGCAATGCAAAAGGCATACATGAAAAGTGACTCCCTCAAGCAGAGTGACATCGACAAGCAGTTGAGTGAGTTCAACATCAAGTACAAGACCTTGGAGAAAGAAATGCTGATAGAAAAGATGAACCACGAACAGAGCTCGCTCTATATCCGTATCTTATGGCTCATCCTGGTACTCATCATATTGTTGATAGCCATTCTTGTCATCCTATACCGCAGGAAACTCGATAGGCAGAGAGCCGAATTGTCGGAAAAGACATCCTATATCAATGGTGTGGAGAATGAGCGCAAGCGTCTGGCCAAGGAATTGCATGATGGAGTATGCAACGATATTCTGGCGGTGAATATCATGATGCAGACCAATAAGGAGGAAGCAGAAAGATTGCTTAAAAACGTGGGACATGATGTACGCCGTCTTTCACATGAGCTGATACCACCTAGGTTTGACAACACTTCGCTTGCGGAGCTGATAGTAAGCTTCTGTCAATCGGTAACAGCCGAAAACGGAACCATCGTCAAGCCATTCATCAGTACCTCTTTCAATGCGCAGAATCTCCCGGACGGCAAGGCGATAGAAATCTACCGCATCATCCAGGAATGTGTATCCAATGCCATCAAATATGGATACAGCAAGATGATAAGCGTCACGCTGGATACCTGTGGAAAGCAGGGGAGCATATCCATCATCAACGATCTGTCACCACTTCACCCTATCAGCCAGGGCAAGTCAGGCATCGGCAAAGATACCCTGAAGATGAGGGCAGATGCTCTGCAGGCAGAACTCAATATAAGAAACAATGGAGAAGAGTATCTGGTAGAACTCAAGTTTCAACTATAATCTGCGAGCCTAGGTTTGCGATAGACAACGTTTAAAATTGTATCATCATGGAAAAAAGCAAAAGCATCCTTATTGTAGATGACCATCCTGTCGTCTTGGTTGGTTTAAGGGCACTCATCCTGCAAGATGGTGTCTATAAAAAAGTACAGACTGCCTCTAGCCTCCTATCTGCCAGGGATATCATCAACAGGGAGAATATTGATACCGCTATCATCGACTTGGAGCTGAGTAATGAGAACGGTCTGCTGCTTGTCAAGCAGCTTCACCATAAGCATCCCAAGACCAAGATCATTGTCTATACGATGCACGAAGAAATCTGGACGATACGCCAGCTGATGGACGAGGATGTAGATGCCATAGTTTTGAAAGGTGATGACCCGCAGGAACTTCTCACTGCTCTGCACAAGATAGAAGAAGGAAAGGGGTATTATAGTCAACAGTTTTTCAGACTGATCAATCAGCAGAATGTCGAGCAAGTCAATCTCTCTAATAGAGAACTCGAAGTCTTGGAGCACATAGCCGAGGGACATTCGACCAAAGCCATCGCTCGGGAGTTGAACATCAGCAACAATACCGTAGAATTTCACCGCCACAACTTGATGAGCAAACTGCAAGCCAGCAATGTGGCAAATATGGTGAAAAAGGCGATGCAGATGGGGTTGGCGTTCATCAAGCATTGAGAACAATCTTATTTTTTTCTTCTTCATCACCGGCTGATGTTCTCATTATTATTATATAGTTCTATTTTACTTCTGTGAGCTTACCCGTTTGGGAATCGATGATATAACCATGCAGATTGACATCCTTTGGTACAAGAGGGTGGGTACGGATGGTATTGATAGTATTTCTTACAGAATCCTCGGTGTCATGGAATCCCTCCAGCCAATGGTCTAGGTTGATGCCGCAAAGTCCGATGGTGTCGATAACATCCTGATGGATGCCACGTTTGAGCATCAATTCCTTCATCTGCTGTCCGTTCATGTGGCAGGCACCGCAGTTGGAGTGGGCGATGACCATGATTTCCTCTACACCCAGTTCGTAAATGGCAACCAGGAGGCTGCGCATGGCAGAGTCGAATGGACTGATAACCAGTCCGCCTGCATTCTTGATGAGTTTGGCATCTCCATTCTTCAATCCCAATGCTGCCGGCAGAAGCTCTGTCAGGCGGGTATCCATACAGGAAAGGATGGCAAGCTTCTTATCTGGGTATTTGCTCGTAAGATACTTCTCGTAACCCTTGCTGGCTACGAATTCCTCGTTATACTTGATAATTTCCTCTATAATCATAGTAGTGCAAATGAAATGTGAAACGATTTTTTTCCTATTTTTCTGGGGTAGGCTTGAGATAAGCCATGAACTTCTCTGGCTGATAGTTGAGAATCAGTTCTTCTGGGAACTCAGCTTTCTCTACCAGAGGCATGATGTTGCTGTAGTCGGCAATCATGGTAGAGAAGTGGGCATCACTTCCGAAGATGACTGGTGTCTCGTACTTCTTGGCAAGTTCCAGCAGTTCCAGGTTATTAGGAGCTGCCACCGTTTTGTGACGAATGGGAGCCATGGAGTGATTGTTGATTTCGAGCAGGGTATGCGTCTCCTTGGAAACCTTCATCAGAGCCTCGAAATCCAGTTCTGCCGTTCCATCTCCAGGATGGGAGATAATCTGTACGAATGGATTGCGCATGGCATTGATGACACCCTGCGTGTTCTCTTCCTTGGTTCCTCCCTGCCAGCAAAGACTATGAATGCCAGCGATTCGGATATCAAGTATGCGCCAGTAATCCTCATCGAGGTCAATATCGCCCTGGGTATTGAGGATGTTGAGTTCTGCTCCCAGCATCAGCTTGATTCCATAGAGCTGACGGGGAACGCAATGCAGGTTTCTGAAATAGATGGGATCACAGGTGCCTGGAATATGAGGTCCGTGCTCTGTGATTCCCAGTATTTCCAACCCCTTTTCTTTTGCAGCCATGGTCATTTCCTGCAAACTGCTGAAGGCATGACCGGATGCTATTGTATGTGTATGAACGTCTAATAATGTTTTCATACTGCAAAGGTACGGATAAAGTTTGAAAAAGCAAAGATTCTTCGGGCTTTTTCTCTTATTCAGGTTGTTTTAGGTAGCTGAATAGCAAAAACGGCTGCCAGTTTATAAGAAACTGACAGCCGTAATGATAATAGGTTTTATTTCGCAAATCCTTTCTTTTTCTTCATTCTCTTTCCCACGAAGTTCCAGGAAGGCATCTTCTTCAGGGTACTTCTCACGGGCTGTACATCCCAGAGCAGGAAGATAATCAGCACGGCAATGCCGATGAGGCAGGTGACGCCATAGAGATTCCGGATGCTGAGCATCAGAAGATTGGTGGCATCGTAGGGCAAGCCGCGCGACATGTTGTCTGCCATCTGATAACGGAGCCCGAAACTGTACAGACCTGAGCACATCGCCGACATCGGACCGTTGCGGATGATGCCTGCCATCGTCAATCCCATGAAGAAATGCTGGAACGGCATCAGTTCTTCCAGATACACGGTGAGCATGCAGAAGAAGATGGCGTTGCCGAAACTCCTGAGAAAACAGGGCAGATAGAGCGCCTCGATGTTAAGACCCGGATCGATGAGGAAATACATCATCACGGGATAACATACCATCGTTGCCACACCTATCGTGAGCAGTCGGGTGTATTTCTGATGAAGCACCTTGCACCAGAATAGGCAGAAGAGGCAACCGGCAAGGGCACCCACCCATTCCACGAAGTTGAGCACATTGGTTGTGATGGCACCGAAATGCAGCACGCCACCCGTAAAGGCGGTTTGCAGCACTTTAGGCGTACTGCCCATGAACTCTACGAAGGCGAAGAGAATGAGCAGCGGGATGAGTCGCTTATACTTCCACGCCGCCGGCTCGATGTAAGGGTGACGGATGTGAAACATTCGCTGGATGCAGAAATATCCGGTAAGGATGAAGAGCAATACATCCATCTGCATGATCTTCGAATCGAGCCAGTTGTAGTGCTCGCCGTAGGTGAAGAAGAAGATGAACTCCAGCATCCATGCCGACCACAGAATGCAGCCCAGATAGTCGATACTGATGAAGGGCAGGGGGTTCATGAAGCGGAAGTCGTGGGTGGTGACGTACACGATGAGTGCCACCAGGAGCAGGGCTCCCGTCATCGCCCAGTTGATGATGCGCCAATCCTGATAGATGTATATCAGGTGTTCGGTAATCCAAGGCGAGAGGAACATGTTTCCTAGTACGATGCAGTAGAGCAGGGGGAAGAAGATGGTGAAATCGCGCTTGGAGGTCATCCACAACTGGATGGTACTCATACATTCGAAGGTTCCGCAGAGCTTGAAGAAGCCTGCGATGTAAGCGAGGATGCACATCAGGGGCACCGAGTCGGTCCACATGATGAGGAAATTACAAGCAGCCACTACCAGTGCCGCATTCAGCAGGAGCTGGCGGTTGGTAAAGTGGAACTTCATCTTGAAGAGGAAGGGGAATGGCATCGCCACGCCCACCACGTTGAACATGATGATCATGAGCACGTCTTCTCTCATCAAACTGTACTCGCCCATTACCTGGCTCATGGCTCCTCCATAGATTCCGCCCGACATCAGGAAGATGAAGGCGAAGAGGAGATAAATCCATGGCTGTAACCGGCGAGGAATATATCCATTGAACGATGGAACCCGGAAGGGTCCCTGAAGCATTGGAGGTCCTGGCATTTTCTATAATTTATAGTTTATAATTTATAGTTTATAGAACATTCTATTTGATGCGAACCTTGGTTTCTACGTTCAGTCCGGCACGGAGCAAGGCTATCTGTTTCGGGTCATTGTCCTTGGTGAGGGCGATGCGAACAGGCACACGCTGCTCTACCTTTACGAAGTTGCCGGTGGCATTATCCACAGGAATCATGGAATAGGCATTGCCGGCTGCGGCAGAAAGGGCTTCTACCTTGCCATGGAATATTACACCCGGGATGGCATCGGCGGTGAAATCTACAGTCTTGCCCACGGTGATGCCGTCCATCTGAGTCTCACGATAATTGGCTACCACCCAAACATCATTGTCATCCACGATGCGAGCCAGCATCTGACCAGGCTGTACCAACTGGCCTTCGTGAATATCCTTTCTTCCCATCACGCCATCGCAGGTTGCCACGATTACGGTATAGGAAAGATTCAGACGAGCCAGATTGAGCTGTGCCTCTGCCACGCTCTCTCCGGCACGGGAACCGCCGAGCTGCTGGGTCTGCACATTACGGACAGAAGCTGCACTTGCCTTGCGGCTGCTTGCCTGCTCATAACGCGCCTTGGCTCCCAGATAGCGGGCATAAGCATTGTCGTATTGCTGACGGGTTACCGCATCCTTCTTCATCAAAGCCGCAAAACGGTCGAAGTCCTGTTTGGCATTCATCATATCCACACGAGCCTCCTCGATGCCGGCAGCTGCTGTCTGCACATTGGTATTGGTAGTACCCATGCTGGCTGTAACTACCGAAGAACTTGACTTGGATCCACGCAAGCCGGCTTCTGCCTGAGCCACATGCAGACGGAACTCAGCATCCTCGATGATAACAAGGGTATCGCCCTTCTTTACGTGCTGATAATCGTTGAAACGAATCTCCTTGATGAATCCCGGTACACGGGTATTGATAGGGGTGATATGGCGGTTCACCTGTGCATCATCTGTATAAGCCACATCGCTGCCATGATAGAAATGGCTGAAGCACCAGCCGATAGCTCCCAGAAAAAGGAGGATAATTACTACATTATATATTCTCTTGATAATCTTCTTGCTCATTGCTTTATTTATTTTATTGTTTTTAAATTTCTCCTGCCACGTACTTCATGCGATAGTAGGCATAGACGATGTTGATGCGGGCATCCACCTCGCTGAGCTCGGCATTGAGCTTGAGGTTGGAGGCATCCACCATATCCGTAACCAGGGCGAGCTGACTGAGATAGCGGGCATTCATCACGTCGTAGTTCTGCTGTGCCAGCTCTACGCTCTTTCGCTGCGTTTCCAGTTCCACGTAGGTTTGCTGATACTGCACGTAGGCAGCCTGTACATTATTGTTGAGCTGCTCTGCCTGAACGGCATGTGCCTCTTTTGCCTGTCGGGTTTCCACGGCTGCCTGTTTGATGTGCTTGTTGCTCTTGAAGAGAGAGCTGAGACTGTATTTCACACCCACGCCCACATACCAGACGTTGAGGTTCTTATCAACAGGTGGCAATTCGAAGAGGATAGGTCCATCGAAGTTGTCAGCGGCAACGAATGCCACTTTTGGCAGAAGATCGCTCTTGGCTATCTTCTCTTTCTGTTCAGCGATGCGGATGGCGTTGTTGCTCTGCTCCAGAAGTGGAGAATTCAGGGTGCCTGCCGTCTGCCAGTAAGCCTCGCCCTCCTTGCCGTAGGTCTTGTCGGCGATAGTAGCATCGGGGATAATCTGAATCTCCTGGCTTGTCTGGTTCATCTGGCTTCCTTCATTCTTTTGGCTTCCCTGGTTCATTCCTAGGGTATTGCAAAGCTGATGGTTCAGGATGCTTCGGTTGTTCCTGAGTGCCGTCAGACCGAGCTTGAGGCTTTCCATCTGGAGTTCGTATCGGGTGATGTCGTTCTTCAGCGCCATGCCGTGCGTCTGTTTCTCCTTGATGTCATCGATGAGCTGGCGGGTCAACTCGATGTTCTTTTCATACACCTTGATGCGGTTGTCTATCTTATAAAGGTCGAGATATTGGCCGAGGGCGATGAAGCGGATCTGCTGTCGGGTGAGTTTCACGCCTATCTCTGCCTGCTGCTTTCCGAGTTCGGCGAGTTTGATGCCTGCGTTGATGGCTCCACCGGCGTAAACCACCTGCTGTGCCTGGAAGGCGAAGTTGTTGCCGAAATGTGGGGATTTCAGACCATGAACGTTGCTGAAGTTACGGTCGGTAATCAGCGCATTGCCGATGTAGCTGAATGAGAGGGAAGCATCGAGGTCGGGCAGTTTCTTGCTTTTGGCCGATTCGATGCCGAGATGGGCTGCTTCTACTCCTGATAATGAAGTACGAAGGCTCTTGCTGTTATCCTCAACCTTCTGGAAGAGCTGGCTGATGGTCATGTTTTCTTTCTTGCTGACGGGCAAGGAAGCAGCCGCTCCTACGGTGGTTTGTGATTGAGCCGAAGCCCAATGGGTTCCTCCTGCAAGCAGAAGGCTTACAAATAAGATGTTCTTAATCATTGATCATTTCTTTTTGAATTTCGGGTGCAAAGGTACGGAGTTTTGAGCGAACAATCGCTTTAAATATTTCGCAGCGGATGGACGATTTGGGAATAATAGTTCTTTTATATCACATATTTTGTGTAATTTTGCAACCGAAATAGGAATAAAGAGATATAATAACTCTATATATAATAAGGTGTAGATGGAATTATCAGAATTAAGCAGTCAGCAGGAAGCAAGTCTTTTCCTCTCTGGTTTGGAGGAATGGCAGGAGTGTCCGCAAGTTTTGACTTACGGAGCAATATTGATTTGCCGAAAAGGAAAGGCGAGGCTGAATGTGAATTATAAGGATTGGGAACTTTATGAGGGGGCGGTGATTACGCTGTTCCCGAATGATGTAGTAGAATTGAAGGTTGACGGGGATTTCCAAGCTGAAATCCTGAAATATAATCCTTCCTTGCTTCGCGAAGCAAGCTTGCAGCTGGAACAGACGGTGTATTCTTCCTTGCGGGAAGACCGCTGCCGGCAGGATACCCCTGTGGTGACAAACATCATCAATGGGATGTTTGGTTTATTGAAGGTATATTTCGACCAGTCGGAATGTACCTGTATCTCGCAGTTGGTATTATGCCAGTTGAAGGCGTTCTTCATCGGTTTTCATGAGTATCTTCAGCGCAATCCGCAATACCGACCAGATGAAGTAAAATCGTATCGTGTAAGAGAACTGTTCAATCGGTTTATGATGCTGCTGGAGAGGGATTACAAGATTTCAAGAGATGTGAACTATTATGCCGAAAAGATGAATATCTCCTCGAAATATCTGACCAACATCGTGAATCAGGTGACGGGGCATACCCCCAAGACCATCATCGACCAATACGTGATTCTGCAGCTCAAGATGCATCTTAAGCGAACTACGCAAAGCATCAAGGAGATGGCTTGGGAGTTTCATTTCGCCGACGTCAGTTTCTTCTGCCGATATTTCAAGAAGCATACAGGTCTGACACCGCAGCAGATAAGGTCGTAATCACAACTTTCAGTTTTTCTCTGATCTCGGCTTCTTCTATCTCGCCGATGTATTCTGGTGACAACGCCTTGAGTTCTTCGAGGCATCCCATCTGCATCATGGTGGCGATAGGGAGGAGCTTATGTGCCGCCTTTCCTATGCGGTCGGTAGATAAGGATTCCTCTTCTACTGCCTCTTTCAGATTCTCAAGGTGTGCGGCAAGTTCCTGCTTCACGGTATCGAGAATTTCCTTTGCCGCCTCTTCGTCGCCTCCGGCAAAAGCGAGGAGAGCATCCAGCTGAGGGTTTGTTTTCTGCTGGGATGATAAATCTGGCAGGAATGGAGTTTCAGGCTGGGCATCCGGTAGAGGCTGGGACTCTATTCCCAGGATATCAGACAGTTTCTCCATACTGAATGGCTTGAACAGGCAATCATCAAAGCCTGCTTTCTGGAGCTGTTCCAGAATGCTTGTGTCGTGAGCCGTCATCGCCACCACCATCATCTGGGTATGGTTGATGTGGGTAATCATATCCATGCCGTTCATCTCGGGCATTTCGATATCCATCAGCATTAGGGCTGGCTGTTCGTTATGCAGCGTGGTGAGGGCATCCATCACATGGTTGCAGGCGAATACCTGCCAGGTGTTGCCTACGATGCGGCGCAACATCTCCTGGAGAAGCTGGAGCTGCAGCTTGTCATCATCCAGAATCAGAATCTTGTGGTTGGCAAATTCCGGCTTCTTCTTTATATCAGTAACCTGATGACTGCCGGAATTCTGTCCTTCCTTATCTTGAGCAGAATCGGGAGAAGGATCATGCTCAACTTCTGATGGAGCCATTTCCTGAGACTCCTCCATTGGTGCTGGTTCGATAGGGATGGTGACGATGAAGGTAGAACCTTTGCCCAGGGTAGAGTGGAGGATGATTTCTCCACCAAGCAACGAAACCAGTTCCTGGGTGATGGACAATCCCAAACCGGTACCCTCGATGCCCTGGGCGCTCTTCAATCTCGTAAACGCCTGGAACACTTTCTGCTTCTCCTCATCAGTCATACCTTTTCCCGTATCCTTTACGCTCAGGGTAAGCGTAGGCTTGCCCAGGATTTCTGAAACCTGTGCCTGGATGGTAACGCTGCCCCGGTCGGTATATTTGATGGCGTTGCTTACCAGATTATCCAATATCTGACGAATGCGGAAGGCATCAGCACGGAAGAATTTCTTCTTCATTGGAGAATCCGAAATTCCCGAAGAGTTCGAAGTTCCCATCCCCTTCATCTTGCAGTCGAATGAAATCTCCAATCCTTTCTCTTCTGCCCGCAATTTCATTCCCTCTACCGATTCTGCTACCAGTTGTTCCGGTGAGAAAGAGGTAGGCTGAACCTTCATCAGTCCGTTCTCCAACTGATGATAATCGAGCAGCGAGGCAACGAGATGTGAAAGATGAGCGGCAGAGTTCTTGATGTTCTGGAGGCATTCGAGGCCCTGAGGATTGCTGACGTAATCTTTCATCAGATCGATGAAGCCCGAGATAGAGGCAGCTGGCGCCTTGATATCGTGGGTGATGGTGAGGAGCAGGCGCTCGCGCTGGTTCATGATACGCTGGATTTCCTCGTTGGCAGCCTCCAGGTTTTCCCGATAGATGCGCTCTTTTCTGGCATCGCGCCAGATAAACCAGATCATGATGACGATGGCAAAGAAGGCTACGATGGCGAGCAGTTCCATCTGCCACAACAGATGCTTTCTTGCTTCCATCGCCTTCTTGATGGCTTCCTGCATGTTGTCTTTTTCACGCTGGTGTACATCGCTCAGATGTTTGGCGGAGCGCAGGGCGAGTTTGGCACTCACCATCTTCAGCTCTTCCATCTCCCTATTGATGCTCTGCTTGTGGTCTTGCGTTTCCACTTTCTCCTTCTTGTCTATCTGTTCTAGGATGTTTGCCACGTTTTCCGCCACGTTTACTGGGGTGGTAACAGAATCGATGACAGCCCGGTTGCTGTCCTGTTTTACGCTCAAGGTTTCGGCGTGCTCCTTCTTGAAGGCATCGGCGAGTCGGCGGAAGAATCCCCTTCGGGTCTTCAATACCTCTACCGTAGTCTTCTTCGCCTCGTGGGTTTGAGGTGCCTTGGAGTGAACCAGTATGGAATCCTTTCCCGTATTCAGATTCTTCACCTTATTCTGCAGATAGTTTTGGGTAGGTCTTCCTGCCATGACATCAGACAGTTGCTTCAGGTTTCTCTGCTCCTCTTTGAGCAGGGAAGAGATGGTACTATCGGCGGCACCCCTTTTCTGGATATACTCGCGCGAAGCTTCATTGATGGCATTGATGCTCTTGGTGTTGCTATACACCAGACTGATTGCCAGAATCATGATAATGGCAATGGCGCTATATCCGAGAGCTACCTTGAGAGGAATATTGTTCTTGTGCATGAGAAATCGTTTAAAATTGATGAGCAGACTGATATCTTGCTCAATAGATATTTGTTTGCAAAGTTAATGCAAAAAAATGATATTAGAAAACAAAAGGGCTAAAAACAAGTCAGGAGACCAATGAATTCTATCATTAGTCTCCTGCCTGATTGAAAGCGACGCGTAATTACTAGTGTTATTCTATCTTTTCCTCAGTTAATTACTATTTTTTAAAGGTGATATTACTCTGCTACAGTAGAATCTGTTGTAGTAGAGTCTGCTGGAGTCTCTGCTGGAGTTTCAGCTGGTGTCTCTGCTGGAGTCTCTTTCTCTACTGTTGTGTCTGCTGGAGCAGCTGGTTCTGCTGGAGCTACTGTGTCAACTGGAGCTACTGATGATACACTTGCCATCTTGTTGCTGGCGAATACATTGCTCACTGAAACCATAACCATAGCAGCGATAGCTGCGAAAACTAACTTTTTCATAATCTTTTGTTTTTTTATTGTGAATATTATATTTATTACTTTCTTTGTGAACAGCCTTGCTTGCGTTACCGCTCATTGGCGTGTTCACTTTCTAATATCACAATCTGCGTGCCAAAAAACGAAAGAATTATCTAATAGCTTGATTATCAGTAGTAAATGCTTTTTATGCCAGAATTCTACATTGTGGAAACTGTGGAATTAGTGTGGAATTATTCCCCAAAAAATTGGGGAATGGTCATCAGATTCCCCATTTTCCCATATCATCAAAAGCCGTACTTCTTTCTATCAGATACCGTATTTCTTCATCTTATTGTAGAGTGTCTTTCTATCTACGGCGAGCAATTGTGCAGCCTTGCTCTTGTTGCCACCTGCTGCTTTCAGCGCAGCTTCTATTCTCTGCAGTTCCGTTTCCTCATCGTGCAGGGCGGTAGGAGCTTGTGGCTGGATATGCGCCATACTCTGTTCCAGTTCGGTTACTCCGATGTATCTTCCGGTGGCGAGCAGGGTAGCTCGTTTCATCACATTGTTCAATTCTCGCAGGTTGCCCGGCCAGTTGTAGGCGGCAATTCGCTCCTTGGCTTTGCCGTCGAGTCCTTCCACATTTCTGTTCAGCTCCTTGTTGGCGTGCTTGATAAAGAGGTCGGCAAAGAGGAAGAGGTCGGCACCACGGTCTTTCAGCTCCGGCATGTAGATGGTAAACTCATTGATGCGGTGGTAGAGGTCTTCACGGAAGTTGCCTTCTGCCACGCGTTGAGCCAGATTCTCATTGGTAGCGCATACCAGTCGGATATCGATATCTATTTCCTTGTTGCTTCCCACCGGACGGATTTTTCTTTCCTGGAGGGCACGGAGCAGTTGCACCTGCACCTCATAGTTCAGGTTTCCCATCTCATCGAGGAAGAGAGTTCCTCCGTTGGCAATCTCGAAAGCGCCCTTCTTGTCCTGGTCAGCTCCCGTAAACGATCCCTTCACATGACCGAAGAATTCTGATGCCGCCACTTCTTTAGGGATGGCACCGCAGTCGAGTGCGAAGAAAGGTTTATTGGCTCTTGTGCTGAGTTCATGGATTCTTCTAGCTACATATTCCTTACCTGTACCGCTGGCACCCAGGATGAGTACCGACATAGGGGTAGGGGCCACCAGCGAAACGAAACTGTAGAGCTTGCGTGAAGCCTCGCTTTCACCTTCCAGGTATTTGGGTACATCCCCATTGGCAGATGATGCCTGGTTTCCTGCCTGCTTGCCAGGTGCTGCGTCTGTAGGAGTAGAATTTGTGTCTGTGGAACGCTGACTATCTGCTGAGGCAGCATACGGATCCTGTTTTTTCGGAGTCTTGATAGCTTCCTTGATCTTATCCAGAAGGATTTCCGGATGGAAAGGTTTTGCCACATAATCGGTAGCACCTGATTTCATGGCGAGCACCACATTCTGAATTTCTGCATAGCTGGTCATCACGATGAAAGGCACCTGCACGCCATGCTTTCTCATCCATTGCAGCAGGAAGATGCCGTCGTGATCGGGAAGGCGGAGATCTGATAATACCAGATCGAATCCTCTTTCTGCCTCCTCGCAAACCTGTATGGCGGCCTTGACCGAAGTAGTTTTCTCCACCTCGAATCCCTTCTTTCTGAGCCATGTCTGAATCATGGTTCCAAATGCGATGTCGTCTTCAACTATTAGAATCTTTTCCATGTCATTGCAATCTTACTGTCTTGTTGTATCTTTCTTACTTGTATCTTTGTCTTCTAAAAAGATAGTGTTGTTTCAGAGTGCAAAGTTAGCACTAATATTTGGAATCAGCAAGGAAAAAGGGCTTAATTGTTTAAATGAATCGAAAAAATTAGGAAGTAATCACATAAAAATGAAAACAATCTGAGTTTTTTAACACTTCATCAGTCTCAGTATTCAGGAAAAATATGTATTTTTGCATTTAAAAAACGAATCTATACAATATTAACGTAATAACAATAGCAGTTATGAAGAAACAAATACTTACATTGGCTATGCTGTCCGCTCTGGCGCTCTCAGCTCATGCCCAACAGCCAGCCAGTCAGCTGTTGCCTTATCAGAACCCTAACCTTTCTGCCGAGGCAAGAGCCAATGACTTACTTTCACGCCTGACCCTGGAGGAAAAGACGAAGCTGATGATGGATGCTTCGCCTGCCATCTCCCGACTGGGTATCCCTCAGTTTCAATGGTGGAACGAGGCGCTGCATGGTGTGGCACGCAACGGATATGCCACGGTTTTCCCTATCACCATGCACATGGCTTCTTCCTGGGATGATGCCTTGCTCTATCAGGTGTTTACTGCCGTAAGCGATGAGGCGAGAGCCAAGGCGCAGGTGGCGAAGAAGTCGGGTAATGTAAAGAGATATCAGAGTCTGAGCTTCTGGACTCCGAATGTCAATATCTTCCGTGATCCTAGATGGGGACGCGGACAGGAGACTTATGGCGAGGATCCTTATCTCACCACACGTATGGGACTTGCCGTGGTGAATGGTCTGCAGGGACAGTCGTTTGACGGCAAACTGCTGGCGGCTCCTGGCATTCCGGCTTCCGATCAGTCTAAGGCTCCCCAGTATGTCAAGACGCTGGCTTGTGCCAAGCATTTCGCCGTGCATAGCGGTCCGGAGTGGAATCGCCACGTCTTCAATCTGGAGAATCTGCCAGCCCGGGATTTGTGGGAGACTTATCTCCCTGCCTTCAAGTCGCTGGTACAGGATGGACATGTGGCTGAGGTGATGTGTGCCTATCAGCGTATAGATGGTGCTCCTTGCTGCTCCAATGCCAAGTTTGAGCGCCAGATTCTCAGAGAAGAATGGGGATTCAAGGGATTGATTACTTCCGATTGTGGAGCAGTCAACGATTTCTATATGCCGGGCTATCACGGTACGGCAAAGACTGCTACCGAGGCAACTGCCCAGGCTGTGAATGCCGGTACCGATCTGGAGTGCGGCAGCGCCTATCGCACCATTCCGAAAGCTGTGAAGGCGGGAATGATCAATGAAGATAAGGTAAACCAGAGCCTGAAGCGCCTGCTGGTGGCTCGTTTCAAGCTCGGCGATTTCGATAAGGATGAAACCGTGTCATGGACTCAGATTCCTGAGAACGTCATCGCCTGCAAGGCTCATAAGGAACTGGCTGAGAAGATAGCTGAAGAAGGCATCGTACTTCTTCAGAACAGAAACCAGCTGCTGCCTTTGAACCGCAATCAGAAGATTGTGGTGATGGGACCTAATGCCAATGACTCCATCATGCTGCGAGGCAACTATTCGGGTTATCCTACCAGTTCTACCACCATTCTCCAGGGCATCCGCAACTATATGAAGGGGGCAGAGGTGAAGTATGTTCCGGCTTGTACCTTGACAAGAAACGAGGTGCAGGAAAGCCGTTTCAACCTCTTCCGTGAAGGAATGAAGGCCACCTACTGGAACAATCAGGAACAGAAGGGTGAGCCGGTGGCTACGGATGTGATGAAGACAGCCATCAATCTGAGCAATGGTGGTAACACCGTGTTTGCGCCGGGTGTGAATCTTACTCATTTCTCTGCCCGCTATGAGGGAGTATTGACTCCTGATAGGGATGAGGATCTTACCATCAATATGGGTATTGATGACGGTTGCCGCCTGATAGTGGATGGCGATACCATCGTGAACATGAGGGAGTGTTGGGGTCGTGTGGCACCTATCATCAAACCGCTCTCTCTGAAAGCAGGCAAGCCGGTCAAGATTCAGATAGATTATACCCAGAGGGAAGATGTGGCTGTGATGCAGTTTGACATTGTGAAGACTTCGAAACCTACCAGCGAGCAGATTCTGGCAGAGGTGGGCGATGCGGATGCCGTGGTATTCGTAGGCGGTATCTCTCCAAACCTGGAGGGAGAACAGCTTGAAATTGAGGAACCGGGATTCAAGGGCGGCGACAGAACCGACCTGGAGTTGCCGAAGGCTCAGCGTCAGGTCATTGCCATGCTGCATCAGGCAGGCAAGCGTGTCGTCTTTGTCAACTGTTCTGGATGTGCCATCGCCATGGTTCCTGAGACAGAGAATGCCGAGGCAATCCTTCAGGCATGGTATCCTGGTGAACGGGGTGGTGAGGCTGTAGCCAAGGTTCTCTTTGGCGAGGTGAATCCATCGGGCAAGCTTCCGGTTACCTTCTATAAGAGTGTGAACGATCTTCCAGATTTCCTCGATTATACGATGAAGAATCGTACCTATCGTTATTTCAAGGGTGAGCCTTTGTTCCCATTCGGTTACGGTTTGAGTTATACCACTTTCGAGTACGGCAAGCCTACCCTGATGCAGGTGAAGAGCAGGAAGCGTGACGGCAAGGCTGCTGATTACAAGCTGATGTTCTCCTTGCAGAATACGGGCAAGCGTGAGGGTACCGAAGTAGCGCAGGTTTATATCAAGCGTGTGGATGATGTGGATGGACCTGTCAAGAGTCTCAAGGCATTCAAGCGTGTGTCTTTGAAGGCTGGTGAGCGCCAGATGGTGAGCATCGATCTTCCTCGCAAGAGTTTTGAGGGTTGGGATGCCCAGACCAACACCATCCGTGTGGTTCCTGGCACTTACCAGGTATTTGTTGGCGGCTCCAGCGCTGATGCAGCCAAGACTAAGATAGAAGTGAAGATCAAGTAAGTCTCTTTTCATAGAGCTTATCTTGGAATACTCAAAAAAGGCGATAGGTGCACTAACTCTTGAATCAATAAGATTTAGTACACCTATCGCCTTTTTTCTCGAATCAACCAAGAAAAAATCAATTTTTCTTTTGTATATTAAATGACTTTTTGCATTAATTTGTTAATAATCCTAACTCGCTCTAAATTGGACTTTGATTGAAAATCAAGAAGTTGGTCGTTTGCCT
>ERZ780178.1022-NODE-1022-length-18910-cov-59.233625_pt1 | contig 18910 bp, 14 predicted proteins | sample MGYA00511018_ERZ780178 | MGnify/ENA primary metagenome ERZ780178 (study PRJEB29588, sample SAMEA2151439) | human gut metagenome | biome: human gut; feature: human-associated habitat; material: faeces | place: Denmark | collected 2008/2010 ...
GCATGATGGTATTGTGGCTCCGTTTCCTCACGGAAATCAATTCCAACACGAAGGATATTCCTTCCGACCTGCTCAATGACCCAGAGATTGGAAAAGCCGTAGAGGAGCTGGAGATTTCCGGTTTCTCGGATGCCGAACTCAGAGCCTACGATAAGTTCTGGGATTCCGTAAGCGTTGAAAGAACCCTCATTGATGACAGCTACCAGAAAGGTAAGGAAAAAGGAATTGCTGAAGGAATGGAAAAAGGTATGAATCAGAAAGCTCAGGATATAGCAAAGAATATGCTGGCAATGGGACTTTCTGCCGAACAGGTTGCCAAAGCTACCCAGCTGTCTTTGGAAATCATTAAGAATCTGAGCAATTCATAAAAAACAGAAAGCGGAGATGTAGATTACGATATAATCAAGGGTCTATACGCCACCTTTTCATCGTGGCATATAGACCCTTGTCGTTTCCCCTGTCATCTTTCTGAGGTTGGAACGGGTGGTTTCTATGTTGTAGATTCCTATGGAGATGAGCGAGAAGCAGGGGGGATAGAGGAGGATGTTGAACGCTCATACCGCTTGTTCTCCCATCTTACATGCAGATGAGAGTGTGCTACGATGAAGGCATTGATGAGCATGAATATGAAGCATGCAAACTGAAATTGAAATAATGAATCCATACGCTTCTTATCTTTTGTTTACTTTCTTGTATTTCTGGTTGCTTGCTGTAGGATTATCCGGATTAGTCATCTGCAAATATCCTGCTGCAACAAGGGAGGTGATGTAACGCTCACGGTTCTTGGTTTGATTGGATAAACCAAGGCGTTCCATGATCTCTGCTGTGGTTCGAGGAACTGAACAGAAATTGACTATATCCCTTTGCTTATTAGACAATGACACTTTTTTAGTGTCAGAGTGTCTAAGTTGAGTGTCTAAGTTGGTGTTAGAGTGCCTAAGTCTGGTATCTAAGTCAGTGTTAGAGTATCTAAGTCCAGTATCTAAGTCGGTGTTAGAGTATCTAAGTCCAGTATCTAAGTCTTCGACTTGGTTACTTTTATCATAGACTACCAACTTGCCGCCATGTGAATTACTGAACGCCACTAACTCACAGGCAATATCATATTTGTCGAGAATGCGTTCCTTGAACTGCACCCCCGACACCTCGCCAGCGTTTATCTGTTTCAATATATCGTCCATCATTCTTTGATACATTCTTTGTTCAACAAATCGTTTACATCCACTTTCAGCAAATCAGAAATCCGTATTAAGGTTTCCAAGTCTGGTTGGCAAGTATTGGTGCACCATTTAGAAATGGTTGCTTGGTCTTTACCCAACATTTCTGCCAACCACTTGTTTGAGCGCTTGGTTACTGCCAACATTATCTTCCGTAGTGCCGGATATGTCCTTTCCTCCGTTAGGCGTTCCGGCGGATTTGCAATTCCCCATCCTGCCCAATAAAGCGGGAAGGGGAATGTTGTTTTCTGTTATTTCATGTGCTGAAATGGGCTTGGAATATCAGTTAGGATAATATTTCCTGTATTTCCTCCTCTCCGATATTCAAAGTCTTTGCTATCATTTCTGCATTCATGCCCGACTTCGATAATGCCAAAACTGCTGCGCGCAAGGAAGCGTCCTTCTCTTCAAGTGCCGCCTTCTGCTCTTCGAGTTCTTTTTTCTGCGTCATGATTGTAGCATCCTTTTGCATAATAGTAGCATCCTTTTGCATAATGACTGTATCCCTGTCTTCCAGGGCCTGGAAGAATTCATCCTCTGCATTCATCCTGTTTCTGATGTCAGGATTAGCGGCTGCCGACTGGAGACGATGGAGGATATGTGCCATTTCGGCATCATCCGCATATTTATTTTCATCCAACTCAAGCATTCGCTGGTCGTCCGGATAAATCTGCGACTGGTCGAATACGCTCAGTATCTTCTCCAATCTGTTGTTCACCCTTCCTTTCAGCAGCGGAATCTGGACAATGATGCTGTCGTGCTGCAGACTCTCTACAAATGGGTCAGGCATCTCCTGATGTACCTCATTTCCTTCATAGTCATATATCTTATGTTTGGCATAGATCACGGGTTCCGTAAACTTGCCAACGCAATGTCCCAGCAGATAAACCGCTACGGTTGGCAGGGCATACTTGCCCTTGGTTTCCTTGCGCATATTTTCCTTGTTGTTGTACTGCACAGCCAGATATTGGCGGAAACGCAAGGTCTCCGTCTCCAGCCATGTTTTCTGCAATTCTATCAGAATCAGATTCTTACTTCCGTCATCTTCCAATACGGTTGCAGCAAAGTCAACACGAAACATAGAGATGGCATCACGTGAAATGTTGGGATATTCATGACGACGCATTTCTACGGCAATCACTGTTTTCTGCAAGAGTGCAGAAAGCAATGTCTTGGCTATTCGCTCATCTTCCATCATGTACTTGAAGACGGCATCGTAAAGTGGGTTGGCTACATATATCATCATATTCTATCCTCCATGATTAATTAAATATTCTTATGCAAAGATACGCTGAATATTTGTAACCTCCAAATTTTAAGCTGTTTTTTTTTTGAAGATTACATCCCTCTGTCCTTTTTACAGGAAGAGATCACGCTTTGGCATCTGCGGCATATATTTCTTGCGCAGCTTCTCGAAGAATGCCATGGTGTCGTTGCTGAAGCCATGACCCTTCCAGGTGGAAGTGTTGGTGATGAGAATCCAACACTGACCGTCGGGATATTTCAGAATCAGCGCAGAGGTGCCGGCAAGGGAACCCGTGCGGATCCATGGACGGTTGCTCTTCGGAGTATAGTTCCAGCCGATGGAGTACTGGTGGTTAGGCTGTTCCTGCGTCATAAACTGCACACTCTTCCTGCTCAGGATATCCTTGACATGAGGCATGCCGTCGATGCTCGCAATGAATCTCGACAACTCGGCTGCCGAGCCGCACCAGGCTCCTGCTCCCGAAAGTCGGGGAAGATCGGTATCGCCATAGCACTTCTCTACCATCCTGCCGCTGTTGTTGTACTCATAAACCGGAATGCTGCCCTGATGCATGTAATACTTCGTCTCGTTAGGACGGCGGTCCTTGTAATAGGTGCCCGCAATGTGCATGTCGAAACAGCCGGCAGGCTGGAGCACATACTTCTGGATGAAGTTCTCGTATTTCATTCCGCTCTTCTTCTCCACAATCATCGAGAGAATCATATAGCCCAGATTGCTGTAGCACTTGCCCTCGCCCGGCGTATAACCCAGATGACGCTTCAGGAGAATCCTGAGCAGGGTAGGGTGGTCGGGAGGGGTGGTGAGGTGGTTCTGCATCATGATGTAACGGGTGGAGGATACCGGATCGCCGGCATAGTTGTTGAAACCTGCCTGGTGGCGCAGCAGCTGCTCTACGGTGATGTTGTAGTAGCGCTGGTCCTTGATGCTGTTATTATAGGTGGTGTCGCAGAGGATGCCCTTCTGTCCGAACACCTTGTCGCCCATGCGCAGCTTCTTCATCTCTACGAGCTTCATGATGCCGGCAGCGGTGATGAGCTTGGATACGGATGCAAAGCGCATCAGCATGTTGGGTTCCATGCGGATGCCCCTTTCCTTGTCTGCCCATCCGAATCCACGGGCAAAGAGCAGGGAGTCGTTGCGGGTGATGACGAGCTGGGCGCCGTTGATTTCCCATCTCTTGAGGTATCTCTCGATGACGGAATCCATCTCCTGGTATGCCTTTCCCTCGGTGAGGGCATTGGTGATGGAATCGTTGATATGTACCGTAGGCAGTGAATCTGCAGATTTCTCCTTGTCGGATGAGGTGCAGCGCGATACGCAGCTGTGGGTGGTCCATCCGATGAGGGCTGTAAACGTGAGCAGTATCACGGCTATACGCTTCTTTCTAAGTCTTCTTGCCATTATTGTCTTACTATTCTGTTTGTTTATGCCATGACTAACCGTAGATCCTGGGTCAGTTTGCCGATGGCAGGGTTTTCCTTTATCATATTCTCAAGTATCTCTCGTTTGGAAAGGATGCGGGTTACTTCATCCGATTCTGCCAGACGGTAGTCGAGGGTTACCTGGCTGTTGTTCAAGCCGATTCTGAAGGTCTGCAGGATTCTGCCCTTGATCTTGACCACGTCGTCGAGCAGCAGCTTGTTGTCGATGACTACCTCGATATGCGGAAAGTCGGTGATGGTAGGTACGATCGGTTTCATGCGATTGGCAAGTCCGATGAAGTCCTTGATGCCTTGCATTCTCAGACACATGCTGATCCACTGGCCTTCTACCTGTTCCTGGGTGAAAGGCTGGTCGTGGTTGGCGGCAGCTCCGGTTGATGCCGGTGTTTCTTCCTTGAGCTGGTCGATAGGATTGTAGATGCGCTGGCTGTTCTGCTCCGTCTTCTCCAGGTTGGCGAAGCTCATGCCGATGCCTTTCAGCTTTACCTGAGCCGGCGACTTGAGAATGGTCTTTGCCTTCGGCGATGCTGCGGAAGCAGCCTCCTCTGAGCCGTTTTTCTCTGTTGATATAGGCGCAGTAGTAGCTGCAGCGACAGGCTGTGCTCCTGTAATGGGAGCCTTGCTGCCGCTCTCTTGCCCGGCACCTGCACCCTGAGAGGCAGGCTTAAGCTGGGCAACGATTTTCTGAAACAGGGATTTTAGTCTGTGGGGCGTACGCCCCGCACTAGGCACATCCTGGTCTTCCGGCTGGGTAATCTGACCAATCTGTATCAGGGTCAGCTCTACGAGCAGTCGCTTGTTGGAACTCTGTCGGTACTGCACATCGCAGTTGTTCATCAGCTGGAGTGCCTTATATAAGAAAGGTGTAGGTGCCTTCTTTGCTTGCTCCACGTATTTTGCCTTCTGCTCTTCGCTGGTTTCCAGCAGCGGCAGGGTCTGGGTATCCTTCGCCATCATCACGTTGCGTACGTGCTGGGCGAGTCCTTGAATCATGTTTCCGCCGTCGAATCCCTTGCCCAGGATATTGTCGAGCAGCAGCATCATCTGGCTCACCTTGTTCTCCAGGGCGAGGTCCACGAGCTTGAAGTAGTTGTCGCTGTCGAGCACGTTCAGGTCTTCTATCACCTTCTGGTAGGTGATGTTGCCCTGGCAGAAGCTGGCAGCCTGGTCGAAGATGGAGAGGGCATCTCGCATACCTCCGTCTGCCTTCTCGGCGATGACGGCAAGCGCCTGCTCCTCGTATTGGATGCCTTCCTTCTCAGCCACCATCTTGAGGTGGGCGATGGTGTTGGGCACGGTCATACGCTCGAAGTCGTAGATCTGGCATCTACTCAGGATGGTAGGCAGGATCTTGTGCTTCTCGGTGGTGGCGAGGATGAAGATCACGTGCGATGGCGGCTCCTCCAGGGTCTTGAGAAAGGCATTGAAGGCGGCGGCACTGAGCATGTGGACCTCGTCGATGATGAACACCTTGTATTTGCCTACCTGAGGCGGGATGCGGGTCTGCTCCATCAGGGTCTTGATCTGATCGACACCATTGTTGCTGGCGGCATCCAGCTCGAAGATGTTGTAGGAGCGCTGCTCATTGAAAGCCTGGCAGCTCTCGCAGGTATTGCATGCCTCGCCGTCCTCACGAGGGTGCTCGCAGTTGATTGCCTTGGCAAAGATGCGGGCACAGGTGGTCTTTCCCACACCTCTCGGACCGCAGAAAAGATAAGCGTGGGCAAGCTTGCCACTCTTCACTGCATTCTTCAATGTGGTAGTCAACGCACTCTGTCCAACCACCGAATCAAAGGTCATCGGACGGTATTTTCTAGCCGAAACTATGTATTCTTCCATTCTTTTTTGCTTGAATATACGTTCACTTACATTATTTTTTCTTAATTGTGATGCAAAGATAACAAAAAAATATTATCTTTGCAAACAAATTCGGAAATTAATGAGTCAAAAGTTAAGTATTATATGGAATTATCTCGCTCACTATAAATATCTTATAGTGATAATTGCGGGTGTTTTGATAGTGGGTGTCATTGACGACAATAGCATCCGCCAGCATATCAAGTATCAGATTGAGATAGCCACGCTGCGTTCGGAGATAGAAAAGTACAGAACGGAGTATGACCGGGATCTCCGTATCCTGAAGGAAATGCGCAAGGGACCGGAAGTCTTCGGCAAGATAGCGCGCGAACGCTACTTCATGAAGGCTGACAATGAGGATATCTTCGTGCTGAGCACGGATCTGCCTGGTTCGGTGGAAATCGATGAAAACGAGGAGGACAAGGATTCCATCCGGTAACGCTATCTATATAGCGCTTTCTATATATAATAAGGTGTGAACGAACAGAAAAAGAAAATAAGAAAGATGAAACAGTTGAATAAAATACAGAGTGCTTTGTTTTTGTTGGGCGGCGTGCTGATGGTTGTCGGTGCGTGCAGCTTTGTGCTGAAACAGATTTATCCTTCGCTGGTGGAAACCACGAGCTGGGTGTTCCTTCTGGGCACCGTGCTCTTCAGCGTGATCCAGTCGATGCAGACCTACGAGGGCAAGTCGCCTGTGGTCCATCGCCTGAAGCGCATCCAGAATGTAGCCAACATCCTCTTTATCTTTGCCGGCATCTCGATGGTGGATACGGTCTATACCTTTACCGAGAAATGGCTGGGCAATCCGCAGCTCTTTTACTCCATCTTCTACGGCAAGTGGATCGTGGTGATGCTGGTGGCATCTATCCTGGAACTCTACACCACCTTCCGCATTTCGCACGAAATGAAGGGGGAAGAATGCAAATAAAACATAAATACTTGTAATATTCAATTAAATTGCATCAATTTATTTCGGTACTTCAAGAAATGATTGTACTTTTGTTCACTGAATGTGAATTATAAAGCTTATGAATAAGATATTTTACGCACTTATCACCTTGGTGGCGCTTACCTCATGCGCCAGTAGCTACGATATTTCGGGTACTTCCAACGTGAGTACCCTGGATGGCCGTATGCTCTACCTTCAAATCTTAAAGAATAACGAATTCAGCAAGATCGACTCCTGTGATGTGGTACATGGACAGTTCCATTTCCAGGGAACGGTAGATTCTGCAAGAATGGCAAATGTCTTCATGGACGATGAGCCTGTGCTGCCGCTGGTGCTGGAGGCGGGAAGCATTACCGTGAAACTCGACGATGTACAGCAGGTAGTAAGTGGAACGCCACTCAACGACAAGCTCTTCGGATTCTTCAAGAAATACCAGCAGCTGCAGAGCCAGCAGCGGGAACTGGTGCATAAGCACGACCAGGCCATCATGAATGGAAGCGATATGCAGGCGGTGACAGCCCAACTGAATGCTGAGGCGATGAAACTCTCCGAGCAGGAGGACAAGCTGGTGACTACCTTCATTACCGACAACTTCGAGAATGTCTTGGGACCAGGCGTATTCTTCCTCGTAACCATGGGCAACCAGTATCCGATGCTTTCGCCATGGATAGAGGATATCATGAGCAAGGCTACAGAGCACTTCAAGAGCGATCCATACGTGAAGGACTACTACCAGAAAGCACAGGAAAACCAGGCTATCATGAACGGTACCCACGAAGCACAAATGGATCCAAGTATGCAGGCAGGACAGATGGAGGCTCCGCAGACAGATCCGAATGCGGCTCCTGCACCAACGCCTAACGAACTGGCGAAGCCAAGCATTCCTGAAGCAAAAGAGTAAATTCAAAGTTTAGAAAAAAGAAATACTATGTCTAAAGTGTTAATAAAAGGCGGAACTATTGTCAATGAAGGTCGCTCATTCCTGGGTGATCTTCTTGTCGATGGTGAAGTGATTTCAGATATATTTGAAGGCATGGCTCCCCGTGGCATCTACGATGAAGTAGTGGATGCTACGGGGTGTTTCGTTTTGCCGGGTGTAATAGATGACCATGTTCATTTCCGTGAGCCGGGACTTACCCGCAAGGCGGATATCGAGAGTGAGAGCCGCGCGGCTGCCTATGGCGGCGTGACTTCCTATATGGAAATGCCGAATACCGTGCCGCAGACTACCGAACTGCAGGCGTGGAATGACAAGAGAAAGCTGGGCGCAGAGAAGAGTCATGTAAACTACAGCTTCTTCTATGGTGCCACCAATGACAACGTGGATTCCTTTGCCCAGCTGGATATGCACCATGTGCCTGGCATCAAGCTCTTCATGGGTTCCAGCACCGGTAATATGCTGGTGGATAAGATGGAATCGCTGAAGCGCGTCTTCAAGACGGCTAAGGATCTGAACCTGCCGGTGATGACGCACTGCGAGGATACCGGAATCATCAACCGCAACATGGCAGAGGCTAAGGCTAAGTACGGAGAAGATCCTGCTGTGGAGCATCATCCGGAAATCCGCAGCGAAGAGGCATGCTATGAGAGCAGCAAGCTCGCAGTGGAATTAGCCCGCGAGTTTGGTACCCGTCTGCATATCGCCCATGTTACGACAGCCCGGGAGCTGGAGCTCTTCGCTCATCAGAACGGAAAGGCGAATGAACATTCCGGAGATGGCATCCCTCTTCCTCAGATTACTGGAGAGGCGGTGATAGCCCATCTCGTCTTCTCGGATGCCGATTATGCAACGAAGAAGGCACTCATCAAGTGCAATCCTGCCATCAAGACCCTGGCAGACCGTGATGCCTTGCGCAAGGCGCTCAACGACGGAACCATTGCCACCATCGGTACCGACCATGCTCCACACGAGTGGAAGGACAAGCAGGGGGGATGTGCCAAGGCGGCTTCGGGTATGCCGATGGTGCAGTTCTCGCTCGTTTCCATGCTGGAACTGGTAGATGAAGGCGTGCTTACCATCGAACGGATGGTTGAGCTGATGGCGCATCAGCCGGCTCAGCTCTTCCGGGTAGCCCAGCGTGGTTTCCTGCGCAAGGGTTATCAGGCAGATATCGTCATCGTGAAGCCTCATTCTCCATGGACCGTTACAAAGGATGTCATCCAGAGCAAATGCAAGTGGAGTCCGATGGAGAGACATGAATATCAGTGGCAGGTGGAGCAGACCTTCTGCAATGGTCACCTGATCTACAACAAGGGTGCCTTTGATGCAGCCTACCGTGGCGAGGAGATGACTTATGACAAAAGATAGAATCGTAAGGCAATACAGAATATCAGAACTGGTGCCCTATATCAACTGGCTCTATTTCTATCATGCCTGGGGATTGAGCGGGAAGCCACGCTGCGACAAGGAGAAGATGAAGCAGGAAGCGCTGGATATGCTTGCCTCCTGGGAGGACAGGTTTCATAGCCATGCCATCTTCCAGCTCTTCGATGCCAACAGCGATGGGGATGATATCCTGTTTCTGGATCAGCAGCTCCGTTTTCCGATGCTCCGCCAGCAGCATCCTTCTGCTCCGGGCGCACCGAATCTCTGTCTGGCTGATTTCATCCGTCCGCTGGCTCACGGGGAGAAAGACCAGATCGGGGTGTTCTGTTCTACGGTAGATGGAGGTATCATGGATGCCTACCGGCACGATGATTATCTCAACATGATGGCACAGACCCTGAGTGACCGACTGGCAGAGGCTACTGCCGAGAAACTGCACGAAGAGGTAAGAAAGGCTTACTGGGGCTATGCACCGGAAGAACATCTTACCATCGAACAGCTGCTTAGGGAGGAGTATCTGGGCATCCGACCAGCCATCGGCTATCCTTCGCTGCCGGATACGAGTGCAAATTTCCTCATCGACCAGCTTCTCGATATGAAGCAAGTGGGCATCCGACTCACGGAAAGCGGAATGATGACACCCCATGCCAGTGTGTCGGGACTGATGTTTGCCCATCCCATGGCTAGATATTTCGAACTGGGTAAGATTGGGGATGACCAGCTGAGGGATTATGCCCGCCGTAGGGGCGTTCCCGTGGAACTGATGAAAAGGTTCCTGCAGTCGAGCCTGCTGAAATAGAAGGTGAGAAGATGATGTTAGTAATCAGAAGTTCGAGAAGATAAAAAAGATAGTTTTTAACAATGATAGCTAGATTATTGATTCCCGTGATTGTGCTCACGGTATTGCCCTATCTCTGGATAGACCGGAAATACCTGCATATTCCTAAGGGAAAACGAAAGATACTATATTGGTTGCCTGCTGCCATCGTGATAGGATACACTGCCTATCTCACCCTGGAGCCTGACTTTCTGCCTGCCAATCCGGTGTTCATAGACATCTGGTTTGGTATGATGGCACTGCTGGCTGTTCCGCAGTTTGTCTTTGCCTTCACCAGTTTTGTGGGATGGGAATGTATGAAGCTCTCCCGCTGCTTCAAGGCAAAAAAAGGGGATGGCAGGTTTAGAGGCAGTGTGCATCGGGCACGCAACTGGGGAAAACTGGTAGGAATCTTCCTTGCCGTATGGGCTTTCTTCAGTTTCATCTATGGCTTTACGATGGGGGTACGACAGTTTCAGGTGAAGCATCTCACGGTCTATGTGCCCGATCTGCCTGAGGCGTTTGAGGGTTACCGCATCGTGCATTTCAGCGATATCCATGTAGGTTCCTATTATGGATGGCGCAGACACATGCCTCAGCGGGATGTAGATAGCATCAATGCCCAGCATCCCGACCTGATCTGCTTTACGGGTGATCTGCAGAATGTGCGACCGGAGGAACTGGTTCCTTTCAAGAAGACATTGAGTGGTCTGAAGGCGAAGGATGGCGTGGTGAGCGTATTGGGCAATCACGATTATACCTATTATATGAATGTGGATGACGAGGCTGAAATCCGCAGGATAGAAGAAAAGGTGCAGCAGACGGAACGGGAGATGGGATGGCATCTGCTGATGAATGAGCACTTTGTGCTGCATCGCGGCAAAGATTCCATCTATGTTGCCGGTACCGAAAACTTCAAGAAGCCTTCGCGGGCAGAGGTGGCACAGGCACTCTATGGTATTCAGAAAGGACAGTTTGTGCTGATGCTCCAGCATATTCCGGAGATGTGGAAAGACATGACGCCTTCGCGTATCAACGAGATATATGGTTCGAAGGACAGCGTGCTGGTAGCTCCGCAGCTTACCCTGAGCGGACATACCCATGGCGGACAGGTTTCTGTTCTCGGCTTGCGCCCGTCTATGTTCTCGGCTTTCGATTACGGACTCTATGAGCGCGAGGGATGCCAGCTCTATACCACAGCTGGATTGGGAGGAACCATTCCGATCCGCATCGGGGCAACTCCTGAAATAGTAGTCATCACATTGAAACGGAAATAAGATGACCAAGTCACGATCTTCCAATAATTCATGAAATTGCGATTATGAAATACTTATATCGATTATATCAGCTTTTGATATGTTTGCCGATTCTTGTTCTGGCGAGCATTCTGACCAGTCTTGTTACCGTGATAGGCTGCAGACTGGGCAATGGTCACTTCTGGGGATATTATCCCGGCAAGTGGTGGTCTATCCTTTGGATCCGTATCCTTCTGCTGCCGGTGAAGGTAGAGGGTAGGGAACATCTGAAGAAGAATCAGAGTTATGTGTTTGTTGCCAATCATCAGGGTGCTTTCGACATCTTTCTGATCTACGGCTTCCTGGGACGTAACTTCAAGTGGATGATGAAGAAGGGCATCCGCAAGATTCCTCTGGTAGGTTTGGCTTGCGAGTATGCACATCATATCTTTATCGACAAGAGTGGACCTTCCAAGATCCGTGCTTCCTATGACAGGGCGCGCGAGGTATTGAAGGAGGGTATGTCGCTGGTGGTATTCCCGGAGGGTGCCCGCAGCTTTACCGGTCACATGGGTGTGTTCCGCCGAGGTGCCTTCATGCTTGCCGACGAATTGCAGTTGCCGGTTTGCCCGCTTACCATCAATGGCAGTTTCAACGTCAAGCCCCGCATGAAGGATATCTACTGGGCATTCTGGCATCCGCTGAAGCTCACCATCCATGAACCGATTGAGCCGATGGGCAAGGGACCTGAGAATATCAAGAACCAGATGACCAAGAGCTATGATGCCATCATGGGTGGACTGGTGAAGGAACATCAGGGATTCGTGGAGAATCCTGACCAATAAATATATTAAATTAGAACATTATGAGTGACAGTATTGTAATCATTCCTACATACAACGAGAAGGAAAATATAGAAAAAATCATCCGTGCCGTTTTTGGCCTGGAGAAGAAATTCGACATCCTTGTTATCGATGACGGTAGTCCGGACGGAACAGCTGACATCGTTAAGAAGCTGATTGCCGATGAGTTTGCCGACCGTCTCCATATCCTGGAGCGTTCGGGTAAGCTGGGTTTGGGCACAGCCTATATCATGGGCTTCAAATGGTCGCTGAAGCATGGGTATGACTTCATCTTCGAGATGGATGCCGACTTCAGCCACGATCCTAATGATCTGCCTCGCCTCTATGCGGCTACCCACGATGAGGGCTACGATGTAGCCATTGGTTCCCGTTATGTTTCGGGAGTCAACGTGGTGAACTGGCCTATCGGTCGCGTATTGATGAGCTATTTCGCTTCCAAGTACGTGCGTTTCGTTACCGGCTTCCAGGTACATGATACCACCGCAGGATTCGTCTGCTATCGCCGCAAGGTATTGGAGACTATCAATCTTGATGCCATCCGCTTCAAGGGCTATGGTTTCCAGATTGAGATGAAGTTCACTTCCTTTAAGATTGGTTTCAAGATCAAGGAGGTGCCGGTTATCTTTGTGAATCGCCGTGAGGGAGTGAGCAAGATGAGTGGCGGTATCTTTGGAGAGGCTTTCTTCGGCGTGATGAGACTGCGTCTCGATGGATGGTTCAAGAAATATCCGAAATTGAAGTAAAAGTGACATTACAGGAAATTGCAAAACTATACGGGCGTTCGCCACAGGCGAATGCCCTCTTTGATTTATTGAAGAAGAAGTCGGTTCATTCTGTCTTTCTTCAGGGATTGGTGTGCTCTTCTGCCTCGGTGTTCTTCGGTTCGCTGCAGGCTAAGATGAAGCGCATCGTGCTTTTCGTGCTCAATGATGCTGATGAAGCGGGGTATTTCTATCATGATCTTACGCAGATGCTGGGACAGGAGAGCGCCTTTTTCTTTCCTTCCAGCTACCGACGCGCCATCAAGTATGGTCAGCGGGATGCGGCTAACGAAATCCTGAGAACGGAAGTGCTGGCACGATTGTCGGCTGGCAAGCAGATCTATATCGTTTCTTATCCGGATGCCCTGGCAGAGCTCGTGGTTTCCAAGCAGATTCTGGATGAGAGAATCCTCAAACTTTCTGTCGGACAACAGATTGCACAGGTGGATATCGTGCGTCAGTTGCGTGATTTCGGGCTTCAGGAGACTGATTACGTCTATGAACCGGGTCAGTTTGCTGTTCGTGGAAGCATCCTCGACGTCTATTCCTACAGTTGCGAATATCCGTTCCGTATCGATTTCTTCGGTGATGAGATTGATACCATCCGCACCTTCAACATCGAAGACCAGCTTTCCAAGGATAAACGTGATGCCATCGAAATCGTTCCGGAACTTGCTGCCGAACAGAGCGTGAAGCAGTGTTTCCTCCATTTCCTGGATGCGGATGCACTCGTGGTGATGAATGACTATACGCTGCTGCACGACCGCATAGAGCAGATTTACAAGGACGGTTTCTCTACCCAGAGTCTGACCGAACAGTTGGAAGGTGCCACCGAGATGGAGGCTGAGAAGATAAGAAGGGAGATGAAGGCTGAGCTGAATCTCGTTTCCGCTTCAGATTTTCAGCATGCGCTGGTTGAGCACGTGCGTATTGAATTCGGCAAGCAGTCTGAGGGTGATGTTGCCAGGAAGCAGGAGCATCTGTTGACAGCCAAGGGCGATAACCAGGCTCTCATCGCTTTTGATATGGCGCCGCAGCCGCTGTTCCACAAGAATTTCAATCTTCTCGCCCAGACTCTTGAAGATTATCAGCTCCAGGGCTATACCTTATATATATTGGCAGACAGCCAGAAGCAGCAGGAACGACTGAAGGATATCTTCGACAGTGAGGAGCTGAAAAGGTATCAGATCCGGTTTACCCCTGTAGAGAAAACCATCCACGAGGGATTCGTGGACCATGAGAAGCATGCCTGCTTCTTTACCGATCACCAGATCTTCGACCGATTCCATAAATACAACCTCCGTTCAGACTCGGCAAGAGCCGGAAAGATGGCGCTCACCATGAAGGAGTTGCAGGAGATGGATTATGGCGACTTTATCGTGCATGTGGATTATGGTATCGGAAAGTTCGGCGGACTGGTGCGTGTGCCTACCGGCGACAGCTATCAGGAGATGATCCGCATCGTGTATAAGAACAACGACAAGGTGGATGTGAGCATCCACTCGCTCTATAAGATCAGTAAATACCGCAGAAGCGATACCGGTGAACCACCACGCCTCTCTACCCTGGGAACAGGTGCCTGGGACCGGTTGAAGGAGAAGGCAAAGAAGCGAATCAAGGATATCGCCCGCGACCTGATCAAACTCTATGCGCAACGCCGGCGTGAAAAGGGATTTGCCTATAGTGCCGACAGTTATCTGCAGCATGAGCTGGAGGCTTCATTCCTCTATGAAGATACGCCCGACCAGAGCAAGGCTACGGCTGACGTGAAGAAAGACATGGAAAGCGGTAGGCCGATGGACCGTCTGGTGTGTGGAGATGTGGGATTCGGTAAGACGGAAGTTGCCATCCGTGCTGCCTTCAAGGCGGCTTGCGATGGAAAGCAGGTGGCTGTGCTGGTGCCTACCACGGTGCTTGCCTACCAGCATTACCAGACCTTCAAGCATCGACTGGAGGGACTCCCTGTTTCCCTGGAATATCTGAGTCGTGCCCGTACTGCCAAGGATACCCGGCGCATTCTGGAAGAACTGAAGGAGGGCAAGGTGGATATCCTGATTGGTACCCACAAACTGATATCGAAGTCGGTACAGTGGCACGACCTGGGACTGCTGATCATTGATGAGGAGCAGAAGTTTGGTGTATCTACCAAGGAAAAGCTTCGCCAGCTGAAGGTGAATGTGGATACCCTTACCATGAGTGCTACTCCGATTCCGAGAACCCTGCAGTTCTCGCTGATGGGAGCCCGCGATATGAGTATCATGCGCACACCGCCTCCTAACCGTTATCCTATCCAGACCGAGGTCATCACCTTCGACAAGTCGGTGATTGCCGATGCCATCAATTTTGAGATGAGCCGTAACGGTCAGGTGTTCTTCGTCTGCGACCGTATCGCCAAACTGACCGAGCTGAAATTGCTCATCGAGAAACTGGTGCCAGACTGCCGCGTAGCCATCGGGCATGGACAGATGAAGCCGGAAGAACTGGAGAAGATCATCATGGGATTCATCAATTACGACTATGATCTGCTTCTTTCTACTACCATCGTAGAGAACGGAATCGATATTTCCAATGCCAATACCATCATCGTGAATGATGCCCACCGATTCGGATTGAGCGACCTGCATCAGATGAGAGGTAGGGTAGGACGTAGCAACAAGAAGGCTTTCTGCTATCTGATAGCTCCGGCTAAGGCATGTCTTACTCCGGAATCCCGTCGCCGTCTGGAAGCACTGGAAACCTTCAGCGACCTGGGTAGCGGTTTTAATCTGGCCATGCAGGACCTGGATATTCGTGGTGCTGGTAATCTGCTGGGTTCTGAACAGAGTGGATTCATGGAAGACCTGGGTTACGAGACTTATCAGAAGATTCTTTCCCAGGCTGTCACCGAGTTGAAGAACGAGGAGTTCAACGACCTGTATCAGCAGGAGATGGATGAAGGAAAATTGCTCACGGGTGATGACTTCGTGGATGACTGTGCCGTGGAGACTGATCTGGAGACCTATTTCCCGGATACCTACGTGCCGGGTAGTTCTGAGCGAATGCTGCTCTACCGCGAACTCGACCATCTGCAGAGTGAAGAGGAGGTGGCTGAATTCCGTAAGCGAATGATCGACCGTTTCGGTCCGGTTCCTAGGGAGGCGGATGAGCTGATGTGTGTGGTAGGTCTGCGCCGACAGGGCAAGTCGCTGGGTTGTGAGAAGATCATGCTCAAGCAGGGTACCATGCAGCTGCAGTTTGTGAGCAATGTGAACAGTCCGTTCTATCGCAGCGAGATGTTCTCCCGTGTACTCGCTTATGCTACTACCCATATCCAGGATTGTGCCTTGAAGGAAAAGAACAACAAGCGATTCCTTCGCATCCGCGACATAAAGAGTGTGGAACAGGCAAAGAATCTGCTGAGTTTCATTTCTCAGATCAAGGTGAACGACTAGAAGTGAAACTTCTGCCAATTTTTTCAGCATCAACTGAAAAAAATAGCGTGAACTGAAATCAATAAAAAAAAAGCATTGGAATTCTGATTCTCTTATCAGATTTTCCGATGCTTTATATTTTTGTATAAGTAAAAGATGATGAATAGCGTTTCACAACGCCTTTGTTTTAACTGATGCAAAGGTACGAAGAAAAAGAAAAACATAGGGGGAATAATTGTTGTTAGTAGGGGCGAAAACTGGTAAAAGTACACTTATAAAACATTAAATAATCCTTACACGATAATAATTACTCCTATTTTATGCTCAAAATACATCAAATTCGTTAAAAAAACAGGGAATATTTCTGTATTTCATTTTTTATTTGTACTTTTGTGGCTAGAATTAACAATTTAATAAAAACATATACATGAGACAGAAAAAGTTTATTCTCCAGGAGCAGGATATCCCTACTCAGTGGTACAACATTCAGGCAGATATGCCTAATAAGCCTATGCCACCGTTGAACCCACAGACTCACAAGCCGCTCAGTGCAGACGACTTGTCTCACATCTTTAACAAGGAGTGCTCTAAGCAGGAGCTTGATACTGAGCACGCTTGGATTGACATTCCAGAGGATGTACAGGAAAAGTATGCGTTCTACCGTTCTACACCATTGGTTCGTGCCTACGGATTGGAGGAAGCATTGGGTACTACAGCACATATCTACTTCAAGAATGAAAGTGCAACACCATTGGGTTCACATAAGATCAACTCTGCCATTCCTCAGTGCTACTACTGCAAGCAGGAGGGGGATACTAATGTTACTACAGAGACGGGTGCCGGACAGTGGGGTTGTGCCCTTTCCTATGCTGCCAAGCTCTACGGACTGGAGGCTGCCGTTTATCAGGTAAAGATTACCATGCAGCAGAAGCCATACCGTTCCAGCATCATGCGTACCTTTGGTGCTACCGTTGAGGGCTCTCCTAGTATGAGTACACGCGCCGGTAAGAACATCATTACCCGCGATCCTCATCATCCTGGTTCTCTGGGTACAGCCATTTCTGAGGCTGTAGAGTTGGCTACCACCACTCCTGGCTGTAAATATACCTTGGGTTCTGTATTGAATCACGTGGCTTTGCATCAGACTATCATCGGTCTGGAGGCTGAAAAGCAGATGGAGATGGCGGGTGAGTATCCTGACAAGGTGATTGCTTGTTTTGGTGGCGGTAGTAACTTTGGTGGACTTGCCTTCCCATTCATGCGTCATAACCTGAAGGGCGAGAAGCATACCGAGTTCATCGCTGCAGAACCAGAGAGCTGTCCTAAGTTGACTCGTGGAAAGTTTGAATATGACTTTGGTGATGAGGCTGGATATACTCCGCTGTTGCCTATGTTTACCTTGGGTCATGACTTCAAGCCAGCCAACATCCATGCAGGTGGTCTCCGTTACCATGGTGCCGGCATGATTATCTCTCAGTTGGTCAAGGATGGTTATATGCATGGTGTAGATGTAGCCCAGACAGAAGCTTTCGAGGCAGGTATGCTCTTTGCCCGTGTAGAGGGTATCATTCCAGCTCCAGAGAGCTGTCATGCCATTGCTGCAACCATCCGTGAGGCAAAGAAGGCTACTGAAGAGGGTAAGAATACTGTGATTCTCTTCTGTCTTTCTGGTCATGGTCTCATTGATATGCCATCATACGAAAGCTATCTCAATGGAGATTTGCATGATTATAGGGTGAGTGATGAGGAAATCAATAAGTTCCTCCAGACTGTACCTCAGGTAGATTAAAGTTTAAAAAGAAATAAGAAAGCCAGCCTACAGGAATGTAAGCTGGCTTTTTTATGCTTTTATCAATGAAAGTACTTAACTTTATCTTTGAAACTAGTTATCTTTATGCTTGAAGCCACTCTTCAATGGCTTTTGCGATAACGTCGAAGCTGGTAGTAGGTTCGAAGCGAGCCACCACCTGACCCTTCTTGTTAACGAGGAACTTGGTGAAGTTCCACTTGATGTCTGCGCTTTCCTTGTAGTTAGGATCAGCCTCAGAGAGCATCTTGTCGAGAACAGGGTAGAGCGGATGAGTCTCATCCCAGCCTGCGAAGCCTTTGCATTCCTTGAGGAATTTGAAGAGAGGAGCGGCATCATCACCATTTACCTTGATCTTCTTGTAGCGCTGAAATTCTGTGCCGTATGTAAGTTTGCAGAACTGATGGATGCTTTCATCAGTACCGGGAGCTTGCTGACCAAACTGATTGCATGGGAAGTCGAGTATCTCGAAGCCTTGCTGGTGGTATGTCTCATAGAGTTTTTCCAGCTCCTCATACTGAGGAGTAAAGCCACACTTGGTAGCTGTGTTAACGATGAGCAGTACTTCGTTAGCGTACTCTTTGAGGGAAACTTCCTTTCCCTTTCTGTCCTTAACGGAGAATTCGTAAACGGTTCTCATTTTTAATTTGTATCTAATTTTATGTTTATTTCTATCCTTTTTTCTTCGACTTTGGAGAAGTTCCTTTATCGCCGAATCATTATCATTGTGCAAAGGTACTATTTTTCTTTTAGAAATAGTAAATAGTTTGCATAAATTTTCTAAAAAAATAGCTTGAGTTATCATTTGTAAGGTGCATAGGGGGATATAGGTGGTTGGGTGAAATAAAAAGAGTCCGGGAATTTCACAATCCCCGGACTCTTTCGTCTTCTTTCCTAACTCAAAATCACTACTGTCCAATAAAATAGGGCAATTCGATCTTTGAAATAGTTGATTT
>ERZ780178.1026-NODE-1026-length-18891-cov-4.620832_pt1 | contig 18891 bp, 20 predicted proteins | sample MGYA00511018_ERZ780178 | MGnify/ENA primary metagenome ERZ780178 (study PRJEB29588, sample SAMEA2151439) | human gut metagenome | biome: human gut; feature: human-associated habitat; material: faeces | place: Denmark | collected 2008/2010 ...
CAGCTCCCACAGGGGCGCCCCGGCCACATCCCGGCCGCCCACTGTGACGGTGCCTTCCAAAGTCCCGCTTCCGCCATGCTGGAGCAACCCGTTGATGAGCTTGATGATGGTGGTCTTGCCGCACCCGCTGCGCCCGCAGAACAGGACACATTCCCCGTCCGCAATGGTCAGGTCAATGTCCCGGAGGCCATCATGCTCCTGCCCCTGATAGGTAAAGGATACCTGTTTCAGTTCGATCATCCAAACACCCCTTTCCCATAAAGGCCCGCCGCGAAAAAAGCGCCAAAACAGAGGATTGCCAGCACATCCGCCGGCCCCATACGGATCTGCACCAGGCAGGTCCTGGGTTTTGGGTTCTCAATCCCCCGGGTGATGGAGGCGATGGACAGCTCATCCGCCGCCTTGGACGCCGCCATCATCAGTGGGACGCCGCCCAGAAACCGGTACGCCCAATCCACCACCCTGACCCAGTTCCCGGGGAATCCTTTGAGCACCGGGAATCAGGATCCCGTAAGACAGGAGGCACCGCGATGAGACCGCTATCTTCCTTTGTTGGTCAGCCCATCCGCAGCTTACAGACCATGCTCCGGGTCATTGCCGAGGATGACCCCTCCCATCTGCGCATCGTTCCCGACGGCATTTACGGCCCGGAGACCGCCGCCGCCGTCTCCACCTTCCAGCGAAAACACGGTCTGCCGGTGACGGGTGTCACCGATCATGCGACCTGGGAAGCCGTTGTTGGGGAATACACTCCCGCCCTCGTGCGGATCGACGCCGCCCACCCGGTGGATATCATTATGAATCCCGGCCAGGTTATTCGCCGGGGAGAAAGCAACCCCCATTTGTATCTGGCGCAGGCCATGCTGACGGTACTTGCCGACATTTATAAAAGCGTCGCCGAACCGACCCACTCCGGCATTCTGGACGAACCGACGGCGGATTCTCTGTCGTCCTTCCAAATTTTATGCGGCCTTCCGATGACCGGGACGCTGGATAAGCATACCTGGAAGCATCTCGCCCTGCATTACCCGTTGGCGACGAACCTGAACAATCTTCCCTGACGGAAAAATATGGATAATTTATAAAAATTTTCCTGGAAGGGCTGCGAACCCTTGATAAACAGAGATTTTTTGACTATAATAAAGAACAAACCGTCTCGGAGGAATGATCCATGCACATCAAGGACTGGAAAAAGGAAGTTTTCACCATTCCGAATCTGTTGAGCCTGTTCCGGCTGGCGCTGATTCCCGTCTACATTTACATCTATCTGGGCGCGACCGAGACCTATCAGTATATCACCGCCGGCACGATCATGGCGGTTTCCTGCCTGACAGACCTGATCGACGGAAAAGTCGCCCGGCGCTTCAATATGGTCTCCACGCTGGGAAAAATCCTCGACCCGCTGGCGGATAAGATCACCCAGTTCACCCTGACGGTGTGCCTTTCTCTGAAGCATCCCCAGCTGTTCCCGGTGCTGGCGCTGTTCGTCGTCAAGGAGCTGTTTCAGCTCATTGCGGGCGCGGTGCATCTGAAAATGGGAAAAATGCTCCCCGGCGCACTGATGGCCGGAAAGGTCTGCACCACCGTACTGTTTATCAGCCTGATCGCGCTGGTGCTGTTCCCCCTTGTGGATGACACGGTAGTAAGTGTCATTGCGGCAGTGGACGCGGTTTTTCTGGGAATTTCCTTCGTCAGCTACATTCTGGCGTATTTTGGAAAAAACGCAAAGGTTCAGGACCTCAAAAGCGAATAGAAAGAAGTCCGTCGGATGCTTCCGACGGACTTTCCTTTTCCAAAAACACGCGGCGGCCCTTTTCTGAGCCGCCGCACAATGATAATTTTCTCTCTCCACGGGACACAGTGTGTCACGGGTACGCCGTCGGCTTATCCGCAGATATTTCCACGGCATCGGCTTTCCCCACTGTCTCCGCCTCTGTATCTAAAGTATACCATACCACCGGCGGCGATTGGTGAAGAAACCTTGAACAGACGCAAAAGAATTTCTTAAGCGGCCTTAGCTCGGATATACGTTGCTCACCAGCAGCAGCGCCGGCAACGCAAGGGTGAAAATGCTGATCGCCCACGGGTACATGGCCTTTCTTGAGCAGAACATCAGCAGCAGACACGCCGCCGTGAGCCCCAGCGGCCCCATCACCGCCAGCTGACGGCTTACTGTCATGGCAAACTCACCGGTAGATTGCAGGTCGAGGCCCACCTGCTCCGGCAGATGCTGACCGTTATAGGAGGCCAGCCGAATGGCGGCGTAAACCACCGGAGCGGCCATAATGAACTTTCTCAGCCGGAACAGCCAGATGCCGACGAGGTTGATGACGGAATTGACTTTGGACATTACCGTCTTGAACTTCTCAAAGCCGGCGGACTGCACAGCGGCAGTCTGCTTTTCCGCAAATTGACCGGTCTTTCCCATAAAATACCTCCGGGTAACTGTTTTCTGTATTATAGCACATCCTGCGGCGGGTTGCAAGTCGTCGATTTCTCTCGAAAAAAATTCCAAAAAGTCTTAATTGGTCCGCTTTATTGGACAGAACCTTTTGTATACTGTTGTCAGAAAAACAAAAGGAGGCACTTCCAATGAAACAACACACTATGTCCCGTCCGTCCACACGCCGTTACCGCGCTCCCGCCTACCCCAACGCCGCCGACAGGCGCTATTTTGTGGAGAAGGCGGTGAACATCGTCACCGCGATTCTTTCCGGAATCGGCTTCGTCAGCGCCATGGTTTTCCTTGCCACGATGGGCTGATTACAAGTCCTCGTCCCTGAGGATGCGGCAGGAAACGATTTTCCTGTTTTCCACCTGAATCAGACCGGCCGTTCCGCCGCCGTAGCCGCAGCTTCCCGGATTCAGAATCCAAAGGCCGTCCGGCTCCTGACGGCAGTCGGCCTGATGGGTGTGTCCGTACAGCACCGCATCCACCCGGCTGGCGCGGGCATCCTTCAGCAGCGCACCCAGCCCCATTTTCACGTTCTGCCGGTGTCCATGGGTCATGAAAAGATTCACGCCAAACACAGGCTGCACCAGCGTCTCCGGCTGCCACGACGGGCAGCGAAACCGGTCGCAGTTTCCCGGCACCTGATAAAACGGAATATCCGGATTTTCCTCATGGATGACCACGCCGTCGTCAAAAAAGTCCCCAAGATGGATGATCGCGTCGGGCTTCACCGATTCCACGCATTGCCGCATAAATTGAAGCGCAGAATGGGAATCCGACAGCACCAGAATCTTCATATTGCTCCCGCCTTTATTTTGTCTTTCTGGGATTATATCATACATTGGCAGGTTTTGCTATGTGTTTTCGTTAGGGTCTATCGGAAAACCGGGAATATGACCAACAGCGAGGGATTTTTCGCCTGCTGAAGCCATTTTTCCGCAGGAATACTTTGTGTATTACAAGGGAAAATGGTGCACAGCAGGCGGAAAAGACCCGCTGTTTGGGCATGTTAACGGTTTTCAGATAGACCCTAAAAAAGGCGGCTGATTTTTGTGTACATTTTTTCCAACGGACGCATATGCTATAGCAGAAGTTTCACCAGCCCATGGAGGTAAGCCTATGCAACCGACACCCAATTCACAGGAGCTTGCGCAGATCATGCGCTTCGTCCAGTCCCCCGCGGGGCAGCAGCTGCTTGCGTCGCTTCAGCAGCTTAACTCAAATGAAATCAACAGCGCCATGGCAGACGCGGCCGCCGGGAATTACGACCGAGCGCAGAAAACCATCTCCGCGTTTCTCGCGACCCCGGAGGCGAAAAAGCTGCTGTCCCAAGTGGAAGGCGGCAAATGAGCGAGATGGAGGAAAAGCTGGGGGCCATCCTGAGCAACCCCCAGATGATGCAGCAGATCATGTCCATGGCTCAGGCTATGAGTCCGCCGCCGGAACCTCAGGGTAGGCCGGAACAGCCGCCGGAGCCTGCCCCTCCGGCGCTTCCGGATTTTTCCGTCATGCAGAAGCTCGCCGGGATGACCCGCCAATCCGGCGTTGACAAGAATCAGCAGGCGCTGCTTCGGGCGCTCTCCCCCTACATAAGCCGGGAGCGCTCTGCCAAGCTGGAAAAAGCCATGCGCGCGGCAAAAATGGCACGGCTTGCCTCGGCGTTTCTCAATGCCGGGGGGCTGGATATGCTGACCGGGAGGTGACAAGGAATGTACAACCGCTATATTCCCCAACCCGACGGCAGCTATCGCCGCCGGCCGGCAGACGTCCCCCAGCCCCCACCGCCGCCTCGGCCGGAACCACCCCGACAGGAGCCGCCCCGCCGGAATCCCGATTTCTGCCCGCCGCCGGAGCCGCAGGGAAACCCGCCCTGCCAGAAAAATCCGCCCTGTTCCCATCAGCGCAGGCAGGAGCGTCCCGCTCCCCCACCTCCGCCCCGGCGAAAACCGCCCCAGCAGCCGCCTCAGGATTCCTTTCTGGGTATCGGCAATTTTCTGCACCAGCTTCTGCCAAAGGATTTCTGCATGGAAGACCTGATGGTCGTGCTGCTGCTTTTGCTCATGTCCGGCAACGGCGAGGAAGACCAGAATTTCGCGCTGCTGACGCTGGGACTGTATCTTTTCTTATAGCGCAAATACGCCGGTTTTCGTCGCGTTGAGACGAATCCGGCGTATTTTTTGTTGCGGAAAAGAGAATATTGTGGTAGAATGGTGAACACTCTATTGCAGGAGGATTCGACGTGATTACCAAAAGCAAGCCGAAATCAGACACCATTCTCCCCATTCTTGTGCTTCTGCTGTTCGCTGCGGCCATTGCCGCCCACTACGCGCTGGAGCCGTGGGGATTTTACCGGAAGGTCTCAGGCAGCGAAGCGGCACTTCGGATGCAGGTCGTTCAAACCGCCGAAAGCTACCTCGGCTTCCGGGAATCAGACGGCAGTCACGAAGCCATTATCGATCTGTACAACGCTCACGAGCCGCTGGCGCAGAACTACACCGTGCAGTACACCGACAGCTGGTGCGCTACCTTCGTCAGCGCCGTTTCCATCCGCTGCGGCCTGACGGACATCATTCCCACAGAATGCAGCTGTGAACGTCTCATCGGCCTGTTCGGAGAACTGGACTGCTGGCAGGAGGACGACAACTATACGCCCCTCCCCGGCGATATCATCTTCTACGACTGGGACGAAAAGCACCCCGGCGACTGCACCGGCTGGGCGGATCATGTTGGAATCGTAGTCGGGACGAAGTGGCCGTTTGTGAAGGTCATCGAGGGCAACCGGGACGATGCCGTTGCCTACCGCGTCATTCCTCTGGGAGAAATTCACATCCGGGGCTACGGCCTGCCGGATTACGCCGCAATGACAGAAAATACCCCGTAAGCGTTGGCTTACGGGGTGAATTTTATTCCTCTTCGTCGAGGATTTCCTTCAATAGCTTTCTCTGCTTGCGCAGCTCCTGCACCAGCGGCAGCATTCCTGTCAGATTGATGATCAGAACAAACACGATCAGACCGATGACCCAGCCCTGCATTCCATTGCCGATCAGGACAAAAATCAGCAGTGCGGTCACAAGCAGCCGCATGAAAACAGCCTTCCCAACCGTGCGGATGGCCTTGCGGCACTGATCCTCCCGGTCGTAGATGTCCGGTTCAGGGGTCATTTCCTCGTCAGCCATTATCTTGCCACAAAGCCCACTTTCTTGTAGACCTTCCGCAGGGTCTTCTCGGCAACATAACCTGCCTTCTCGGCACCGGCCTTGTAGACGCTTTCCAGATAGCCCTTGTCCTTCATCAGGCGGGTCGCTTCCTCCCGGATGGGGCGCAGAGTCTCCACGACTGCTTCGCCCACGGCGGGCTTGAACTTGCCGTAGCCGCAGCCCGCAAATTCCGCCTCGATCTGATCAAACGTCTTGCCGGTGACGGCGGAGTAAATGGTCATCAGGTTGGCAACGCCGGGCTTGTTCTCCCGGTCAAAGCGGACACAGTTCTCCGTGTCGGAGTCGGTGATGGCGCGCTTGAACTGGCGCATGATGGTCTCGGGGGTGTCCATCAGCAGGACGCGGCCGGTGTCCTCGTTCTCGGACTTGGACATCTTGGCGGTGGGATTGGTCAGGCTCATGATCCGGGCGCCGACCTTGGGAACGAAGGGCTCCGGCAGCTTGAACACGTCTCCATAAATGCCGTTGAACCGGCGGGCGATGGTATGGCACAGCTCCACATGCTGCTTCTGATCCTCCCCTACAGGCACAAGATCAGGCTGGTAGAGCAGAATGTCCGCCGCCATCAGAGCGGGATAGGTGAACAAACCGCCGTTGATGTTGTCCGCGTTTTTGGCGGACTTGTCCTTGAACTGGGTCATGCGGCTCAGCTCGCCGAACATGGAATAGCAGTCCAGCACCCAGCCCAGCTCCGCGTGCTGGTGGACATGGCTCTGGATAAACAGGGTGTTCTTTTCCGGGTCAAGGCCGCAGGCGATGTACTGTGCCAGCTGCTCCAGCGTCCGTCTGCGCAGGTCAGCCGGATTCTGACGCACGGTGATGGCATGGAGGTCTGCCATGAAATAGAAGCAGTCATAGTCGTTGGCGCGTTCCGCCCAGTTTTTCACTGCGCCTAAGTAAGAACCCAGTGTCAGATCTCCGGAGGGCTTGATGCCGGAGAGCATTCTCTTTTTCGGTGCAGCAGTTTCGGTAATAACCTCACTCATGGTCGTCACATTCCTTTTTTCAAATCTATAGTGCTATTCTAGCACAGCCCGAGAGGTTCCGCAAGGGGGTATTTTACTGCGAATGAAAGCAATTTCTCATTCCGGTGCGTACTTGATTTCTCCCCCGCCCTATGCTATACTTTATCCCAGAAAACAAGGGAAGCTCTGGTGAAATCGGCGAGAGCTGGCAGCAGAAGATTTTGGCTCAGCCGAAAGTTCTGAAAGCGGAGGAATACTGTATGTATTTCCCGCTTTCAGAACTGCGCGGATGAGGCAAAAGATTCGCTTGCCAGCCGAAGACGATTTCATCAAAGTTTCCCAAGAAAAAGAGGTAGTTGACTATGGATTATCAGGCGCTTGCCGAATTGCTTTTTCCCGACGTGACCGAAACCCCCGAGCAGCTGGAAGCCCGGTTCCCCCAGCGCAATCTTCCCGAGGGCGCGGTGGTTTCCCGGATGGCTCCCTCCCCTACCGGATTTGTCCACCTGGGCAATCTGGTGCAGGGTACCATCTCGGAACGGATGACCCACCAGTCCGGCGGCGTGCTATACCTCCGGGTAGAGGACACCGATGCCAAGCGGGAGATTCCCGGTGCGGTGGAGGTGCTGATCAACACCCTGAAATTCTACAACATCAACTTTGACGAAGGTGCCACCGTGGACGGCGACGACGGCGCTTACGGCCCCTACCGTCAGCGTCAGAGAGCCGCAATTTACCACGTTTATGCCAAAAAGCTGGTGTCCGAGGGCAAAGCCTACCCCTGCTTCTGCACAGAGGACGAACTGTCCGCCCTTCGGGAAAGACAGGAAGCGAACAAGGAGACCACCGGCTACTACGGCAAATACGCCGTCTGGCGCGACCGTCCCATGGAGGATATTCAGGCGCAGCTGGCCGCCGGAAATCCTTGGGTCCTGCGGTTCCGTTCCGAGGGCAGCATTGACCGGCAGTTCAAATTCGACGATCTGGTAAAGGGTAAGCTGACCATTACGGAGAACAACGTCGATCACGTGCTTCTCAAATCCGATGGCATTCCCACCTACCACTTCGCCCACGCCGTGGACGATCACCTCATGCGCACCACCCACGTCGTCCGGGGCGACGAATGGCTGCCCAGCCTGCCCTTCCACATTCAGCTGTTTCAGGCGCTGGGCTTCAAGCTGCCCAAGTATGTTCACATCGGGCCGCTGATGAAGATGGACGGCAGCTCCAAGCGCAAGCTGTCCAAGCGCAAAGACCCTGAGCTGGCGCTGACCTACTACAAGGCCGAGGGCTTCCCCATCCCCTCCGTGCGGGAATATATCATGACCGTGCTGAACTCCAATTTTGAGGACTGGCGGCGGGCGAACCCCGACGCGGACATTGAATCCTTCAAGTTCAGCCCCAAGAAGCTGAACCCCGCCGGGAGCCTGTTCGACTACGCCAAGCTGGTGGACGTATCGAAGAACGTCATTTCCCGCATGAGTGCGGAGGACGTGTACGCCCAGCTGTTGGAGTGGGCGAAGGAGTTCGACACCGACTTTGCCGCCAAACTGGAAGCCGACCCGGACTACGCGAAGCGGATTCTCGCCATTGGCCGGGGCGGCAAGAAGCCGAGAAAAGACCTTGCCGTCTGGAAGGACGCCAAGCCCTACATGGGATTCTTCTACGACGAGTATCTGGAAGCGCCTGTCTGGGACGAGAAGTTCTCCAAGGCCGTCATCCGGGACGTGCTGGAACGCTTCCTGAGCGTCTACGACTTTGCCGACGACTCCGCCGCGTGGTTTGCCAAGGTCAAGGAGATTACCGAGGCCATCGGCTTCACCACGGATATGAAAGCCTACAAGGCTGACCCCGCCGCTTTCCCCGGCACCGTGGCCGACGTTTCCACCTTCCTGCGGCAGGCCGTCACCGGGAAGACCGACAGCCCCGACCTGTACACCATTATGCAGATTCTGGGCTACGACCGCACCGTAGCGCGCATCCGTGACTGCATTTCTCAGCTTTGATGGCTAAAACTGCCCGGCGTCGAATCGACGCCGGGCAATTATATTATACCAAGAGCTGACCGTTGATTACCAGATGGAACGTCAGTCCCAGCGCCTGCGCCGCCTTCTGGCACAGAAGCATCCGCTTCATGAAAATTTCCAGATATTCCATCACGGAACCAAGCTCCGTATCCACCGTCAGAATCAGACGGATGCTGGTATGCTGCTCGTCAAATTCCAGATGGCAGTCCGTCACGGAGTAATTCACCCGGTCGTGGATGTCCAGCGCCACGGTGGCCTTGTCCCGCACTCTGGAACGGCGAACGTCGGATTTGTCCGCCAGAATCAGCGCTGCCGCGAAGGCGCTCACCGGCTGGCCGGTGCCTTCGTCGTGGTTGCCGATGGCCGTGACAATGGCGGCAATTTCCTCCGGCGGAAAGTTCATTCTGTCAAGGATGCGGAACGCCATCACCGCGCCGCTCTGGCTGTGATCGACCCGGTTCACAACGTTGCCGATATCGTGGAGATATCCGGCGATTTTCACCAGCTCCACGGTTCTCTCCGGATAGCCCAGCGTTTCCAGAATCCATCCGGCCGTCTGAGCGACCCGTGTCACATGCTGGAAGCTGTGTTCCGTAAATCCAAGGGCTTTCAGCGATGCATCCGCCTGATCGATGTACACCCTGACCGCTTCGTCCTGTTTCACCTGTTCGTAAGTCATTGTTTTCCTCCTGTGGTATCCCGCCGGGATACCTTCTTTCTCTATCATTTCTGTTTCCTTTTTACTTTATCCAATCTATGTAAAATTTGTTACCGGGAAATTGTAAAGCTTCTTTACAATCACGCCTTCTTCTTTACTTCCCCCGCGGACTGTGCTATACTTTAGGAAACGATTTCCGGTTTACCGGCAAAAATAAGGAGCATCCGCCGCTATGTACGAACAATATTCTTCTCAGGAATTTGAAGAAAAATACACCTATTCCGGTAATTTAGGCGCATTCTGGACGCCGGAAAAGACCGCTTTCCGCCTGTGGGCGCCCACTGCCGGGGCCGTTTCCATCCGCCTGTACCGCAGCGGCGACCCGGGTGCCGACGACCTTCTTGCCCAGCTTCGGATGCAGCCCGACGTCTGCGGCACATGGACGGCGGAACGGTTCGGAAATCTGAACGGCATTTACTACACCTACGTCGTCACCGTGGACGGCCAGACCCGGGAGGTCTGCGACCCCTATGCAAGAACCACCGGCGTCAACGGCTGCCGGGGGATGATTCTGGACTTGGCTTCCGTCAATCCCCCGCAGTGGGACACCGATGCAGACCCCCACGCCGGTAAGTCCATCACCGACGCCGTTCTTTACGAGCTGCACGTCCGTGACCTGTCCGCCGACCCCAGCGCCCATATTGAGAACAAGGGCAAGTTTCTGGGCCTGACCGAAACCGGCACAAAGACCCGGGGCGGCCACCCCACCGGTCTTGACCACATCAAGGCGCTGGGCGTCACCCATGTCCACCTCCTGCCAATGAATGATTTTGGTTTTACTGATGAGAGCCGCCGCCATCCCCAATACAACTGGGGCTACGACCCGGTGAATTACAACGTCCCCGAAGGGTCTTACGCCACCGACCCGTTTCACGGCGCTGTCCGTGTGGCGGAGGTGAAGCAGATGGTCAAGGCGCTCCACGACAACGGCCTGAGTGTGGTCATGGACGTAGTATACAACCACGTGTATGACGCAGGGGCGTTCTGCATCAACCAGATCGTCCCCGGCTATTTCAGCCGTATCAGCAGTGACGGCAAATACTCCAACGGCTCCTTCTGCGGCAACGACACCGCTTCCGAGCGGAGTATGGTGCGCAAGTACATCGTGGATTCCGTCTGCTATTGGGCGGACGAATACCACATGGACGGCTTCCGCTTCGATATCGCCAGTCTGATCGACACCGTGACCATCAACGAGATCATGGCCGCCGTCCATCAAAAGCACCCCAACGTGATTTTCTACGGTGAGGGCTGGGATATGAAGACCGAGCTGACCAAGCCCGGTGTCCAGCTGGCGGTGCAGACCAATTCCGCGATGGTTCCCGGCTTCGGCTTTTTCAGCGACACCATCCGCGACCTGCTTCGCGGGACTACCTTTGAAAGCACCGCGCCGGGGTTCGTCGCCGGGGCGGTCGTGTCCAAAGAAGCGCTGGAAGCCTGCTTCACGGGAATGCCGTCCTGGGCTGCTCAGCCCAATCAGTGCGTGAACTACGCCTCCTGCCACGACAATACCACTCTCTTTGACCGTATCGCCCTCACTGCCCCGGACGCGCCTGTTGAATCTCGGATTCGGATGAACAACCTCGCCGCCGCGTTTTATATGCTCTCGCAGGGCGTCCCCTTCCTGCAAGCCGGTGAGGAAATGCTCCGCACCAAGCCCGGGAAGCACGGCGGCTTTGACGACAACAGCTATCGCTCCCCGGACAGCGTCAATTCCCTGAAATGGGCGACTCTGGACAAGCCGGAATATCAGGACGTTCTCAGCTACTATAAGGGCCTGATTGCGTTCCGGAAAGCCCACGCGGCACTTCATCTGTCCACACGGGAGGATGTTCAGCGCTGTGTCCACCCGGTGTACTGTGAAAATGAACACTGTGTGGCGTTCCGTATCGACGAGCCGGAGGGAGAGATTTTCGCCGTCTTCAATGCCGACACCCAGCCCGTCTCCGTTTCCCTGCCGGATGGACATTGGAACGTGAACATCCGGGACGGCCGCGCCGGAACGGGAACTATGGAAACGGTGTCCGGAACGGTTTCCGTCTCCCCCATTTCCGCCATAGTGCTGACTCGCAGAAAAGCGATCGAGGTCGTGGCGGGGCTGATCTGGGACAAAGACAAATTTCTGATCTGCCAGCGCCCGGAAAACAAGGCGCGTGGACTGCTCTGGGAATTCCCCGGCGGCAAAGTGGAAGCGGGCGAAACGCTGCCTCAGGCGCTCCAGCGGGAGTGCATGGAGGAACTGGCCGTCAAGCTGGACGTCCGCGACCGGTTCATGCAGGTCGAACACAAATACCCGGACATTTTCATCCGCCTGACGCTGTTTCACTGCGTTATTTCCGAGGGCGTCCCGCAGGCGCTGGAACACAACGCCCTGCGCTGGATTCAACCCAGCGAGACTAAAAATTTCACTTTCTGCCCCGCCGACGCAGACATTCTGAAAGAAATTGACCGGGTATACGGTGGCAAGAAACCGCTCTGAGAAAGTGCCATCGTCGATTTTCCCAAACGAGCGAACCAATTCTTGACATTTGACAGCATTTTTACTATAATACGAGTAGGAGAAGCCACTGCATTCTCCGAAGGAGGTTCTTTATGGAAAAGAAAATCATCACCATCAGCCGTGAATTTGGTTCCGGCGGACGCACCATCGGCCACAAGGTCGCCGAGCAGCTGGGCATTCCCTTCTATGACAAGGAGCTGGTCAATCAGGTCGCCCTGGAGTCCGGCTTCGCCCCCAAATTTGTTGAGGAACACGGCGAGCATTCCCCCAGCAGCAGTCTGTTTTCCTACGCTTTCGCCCCCCAGGGCGTTCCCGGCGTGATGAATGGCCTGTCCACAGCCGATTTTCTGTGGAATATCCAGTGCAGCGTGATTCTTCAGCTGGCGGAGAAGGGTGCCTGCGTCATCGTCGGCCGGAACGCGGACTACATTCTGAAAGACCGTCCCGATGCGCTGCATACCTTCATTTTCGCGGATATGGCCTTCCGCGCCGACCGCATCGTCCGTCTGTACGGCGAGTCCGACAAGAGTCCGGAGGCGCGTCTGAACGAGAAGGATAAGCGCCGCCGCGTGAACTATCAGCACTACACCGGCCGCACTTGGGGTCAGTCCCAGAATTATGACATCTGCCTGAATTCCGGCGTCCTCGGCATTGACCAGTGTGTCGATATCATCGTCGGCGCCGTGGAAAATTCCAAAAAGTAAATTACATAGGTTTGCCCTGCACCTTCTGGTGCAGGGCAAATTTCTTCGTTCAGACAGCGGCCGTTTCCTTTTCGGAATCGGCAATGTTGATATTGACGCCGTTGACCTCCACGCTCTCGTCGGCGGAGATCAGAATGTACTTCACGCCGCCGATGACGCGGGTCTCGATCAGGTCGCTCCGGGCGGGGTCTACCTTGATGACCACATCCGGGGTCTTCACCTCAAAATGCTTGTTGTCGATGATGTTCTTGGGGTGCAGGTCGGCCTCGAAGCCGAAGGTCTCGTCGTAGTCCACGCTGAATTTGGCCAGATGCTCCTGGGAAACGCCGCAGGAGGTCAGCACCTCCTTCACGTCCTCCTTGGAAATCATCAGCGGCTCCGGCACTTTGCTCTCCTTGTGCAACTCGATGCGCTGGCACAGCTGGTCGTGAACGGTCTGCACCACGTCCAGACTGCAATCATCTCCCAGTGACGTGGTGAGCAGCGCCTCGAAGGACTTCTTCTGCTCGGCGGCGGGCTGGGGCACCGGGGTGTTGAACACTGCCTCGATCAGCGCGTCCTGAGACGCCGTGATGTCGTGGGTGTAGTACAGGGCATTATAGATGTTGGTCGCCCGGTCGTCAAAGGCCGGGAACAGGAATCCCAGCGCGGGGGCGGAGACCATCTGGTTCATCGCGCCGTCGTGGAACAGCTTTTCCTCCGGGACGTAGTGAAGATTCGCCTTGGTCTGCTTGACGGGGCAGATGGCGCAGAGGATAAAGGTGTAGGTCTCGTCGGAATTGTCCGCCTGAGAATCGCCGTCCTTGCTCTTGAAGGGAACGTCGTAGCTGTCGCAGCACAGCAGAATCAGGTAATTGCCCTCAATGGTGACGGTGTCGATGATCTTCTGGCAGAATTCCCGGCGAAGCGCGTCGTCCGCCAGCTTGGTCTCCCGCAAATCCATGAGCATTTTATGCTCCGGAGAGCCTGCCACCTGACTTGTCTTGAAGGTGATGTCAATGAGATTCTTGCCGATGGCGCCGGAAAGGGAGCGGCGCAGAAGGGCAAAATATTTGTCGGACTCATTCTCCGGCATGATGCCGGTACTCTGGCGAAACTCGGAGATGACCTCCTTATTGTCGTTCACATAGCAGCCGTAAATGGCCGTGATATTGCTGCGATCCCGCCGCAGATGCCGCCGGATCTCGCCGATTTCCTTATCATTCATGGTTTTCCCTCGCTTGTATGTTGAAATGCCCGGATATTATATCACATCAAAACGGAAAAATCCAGTCAAAATCGAAGGCGGGCGCTTTCGCCCGCCTTCGTCAGGTTATATTTCTGGGAGTGCCCTCGCGTTGCAATCGCTCATGGTCATGCGGGGATAGGTGTCCACGATGCGCTGATATTCCTCATTCGTGATGGGTGTCAGGTCTTCTTTCATAAAGTCAAAATCTCTGTCCCGATACCATTGGTCATTATTGCCGCGGTAAGTAATACTCTCTATCGGAACAGCCGTTTTGTTTTCCACCTGATAATAGGTACAGCCGCTTCCGCCGGAACCCTCGCCCCAGTACTCCAGAACATTTCCAGCACACAAATAAAGCGAACTTCCGCTCAGAATTTCCCGCGCGGTGCCGTTTAGAACGCCGGCCACATTGCTAAGCGTCTTGTCCCTGTTAAACAGCAGCAGTTCATCCTGCCCGTCGCCGTCCAGATCACGAAGCGCGTAGTATTTTATCCAATACGTGTCGATTGAGGAAAGATATCCCCCGTAATTGGCCAACAGCTGGGCATCTTCCGCCGCACTGCTGTCTGCGGAATTCATTTTCTCAAGCGGCTTTGGGTTACAATCCCAGAAGGACATACCGGGATAAGTGTTAACGACCCGATTATACTCTTCCTCGGTGATGGGCGTCAGATTTTCTTCATAAAAGTCGTAATTACTATCCCGGTAGCATTGGTTTTCATCGATATTATAAATAATGCACTCAAACGGAACTGCTGTGTGGTTTTCCACCCGGTAATACGTCCGCTGTTCCGCGCCGGAACCGCCTTCCCATGCTTCCAGAACATTGCCTTCGCAAAGATCAAGCACATTGCCGGACAAAATCTCCTGCGCAGTGCCATTTTGAATTGCGGCCACCTTCATCAAAGTTTCTCCTGAATTATACAGCAGCAATTCATTCTGTCCGTCGCCGTCCAGATCACGTAGCGCATAGTATTTTATGGAACTCGTGTCGATGGTGGAAAGATATCCTTCATAATCAGCCAGTGCCGGGTCATAACTCCCGGCACTGTCGTCTGCGAATGATGTAATTGCAATGGGAAGGCTGGCGGAGGCACTGTAAATTTCGTCCTCCGACCAGTTTTCGTCGGTGATCGGCACAAGATCATTCTCGCCCGTTCCCCGGAACCAGGGGTGATCCGGGTCTGTCGCCGCATCAAACCGGATAAGGCTGTCCGTGACCAGCTGCCCATTGCTCAGGTGGCAGTACACATAGTCCGCGGACGCCGCGCCGTTCGACCCGATGTTCAGAATGCGGTAGCCTTCCCGCAGCTCATAGGAATTCCGATCCCAGCCGGTGAACACATGCACCAGCTTGCCGTCCACCAGAGAATACAGGTCGTAAATGACCTGCCGTTCGGCGTCGTTGGCGATGATAAGCTCATCCGTGCCGTCATTGTCCAGATCAAGGAGCGCATAGCCCAGCTCGCTGGGGGAGGTTGCGTAGCTCACCAGAATGCTGATGTCCGCGTTGCTGCACGCCTCCCCGCCCCAGTGTTCCGTCAGGGCGGTGACATATTTGGCGATAACCGGCTGATAGGCTTCCGGAATCGCGGTGCCGCTTTCGGTTGGCGCGGTGGTTTCAACGGGGGCGTTCCGGGTTCTCGGGGCGAGGGACAGGTCAAAGGTGTTGGCAAAGGCTTCCAGCGTCGCCTTTCCCGTCTGGGTGTCCCCCGTCGTGGCGTTCATCACAACGATCACGACAACGGAGTCGCCGGTGTCCGTCAGCACGAGGGAATTGTTCTGCCCCACGGCAATGAGGACATCCGTCCCGGCGGTGGTGACATAGTTCGACCACTGGTAATCGCTCGTATTCTCGATTTCCCAATAGGCCGTGGAGAGGGTCTGCTTCATGGCGCGGTACACCCGGTATTCTATGGGGTAGTCTACGCCGCTGACCGTGGTCGCGCCCCAGAATTCAAAATTGCCGTCGGCGGAATAGCTGGGATTGCTGGTGGTCACGTCCCCGTTCCCGGAGTCTCTGACCATGCTTCTGACATTCAGTGCGGTGAACATTTCTTCGGTGGTATCCGGGGAAATTCCGTCTCCGACCTTGTTCAGACCGTATTTCGTGCAGATTTCGTCCACCTTCTGCGCCATTTCCGTATTCCGGCAGCCATAGGCGCGGTAGGCTTCGGAGAGGGTCTCGTCTACATCGCCCGTGGCGTTGCAGCTCTGGACGTAGTCCTTGATCTCCATGCTGGCCTTGTAATTCGCCGAGGATTGGAGGCTTTCCAGCGTCAGCGGCTCGGTAGGGACATTGGACATGGACGGCGGAGTCTTATCCGTCCGTCCGAGGACAAAAATGCCCAGCAGCACCACCGCAAACAGCGCCGCGGCGGCGGGAATGATCGTCCACCAACGGGGAGTCGATGCTTTCTGCTGATGCGCGCCCCGGCGAGGGGGCTTTTCGGCGGGAAGCTGGGCTTCCAGAGCCGCGCGCATTCTGGCTCTCTGGGCAGGCGTGGGGTTGACCGTGTTCAAAGCGTCACAAATCACTTGACTTTTCATCTGTCAGCACCTCCTAACATAGTCATAAGCTGCTTTCTTGCCCGGGACAGGCGGCTGCGGACGGTGCTTTCCGGACAGTTCTGATGGGTAGCAATTTCCGCAGTGGTGTATCCCTCGTAGTAGTACAGATAGACGACGTCCTTGTAGTCCTGGGGCAGCGCCAGAATGGCGTCCAGCACGTCGTTTCCCGTTTCCGTCCGCTCCTGGGGCAGGGACGTGTAATCGTCTATGTTCTCATTTTTTCGCCACCACTTTTTCAGGGTGTCCTTGCAGAGGTTTGACGCCGTGATAATGAGCCACGCCTTTTCGTGGCGTTGGTCTGCAAAAGGCTTTCCGTTGGACATCAGCCGCAGGAAGGTCTCCTGGGTCATATCCTCTGCTTCCGGGGCGTTTTTCATGTATGCATAGCAGACACGGTAAACGGTGTCTACCTGACGGTCATAGATTTCCATGATTTCTTTGTTGGTGCGCAGCAAAGTAGGCATTTGCCTTCCCCTCCTCTCAGATAAGAAACGATTCAATGGGTCAAAATGTTGCATGGCAGATTATTTTTTCACAAAAATGCTGTCATCCCGCCGCAGCGGGATGACAGCGCTTCGTTTTTCAGCTCCACAGGCATTTCCAGTTCTGGATAAAATATTCCACGCCGGAGTAAACCGTGGTGAGGACAATGACGCCGATAACGACCCAGTTGAGCACAGCCACACCGGGCAGCGCCATCATGACGCAAAGCCCCACCATGGTGCTGGCGGTCTTGACTTTGCCGCTCCATCCGGCGGCGATCACGTGCCCCTTCTGGACGGCGATCAGCCGCAGTCCCGTTACGGCAAATTCCCGGGTCAGCACGATCATCAGCGCCCACGCGGGAAACACGCCCCACTGGCAGAACATACACATGGCGGCGATCACCAGCAGCTTGTCAGCCAAGGGGTCAAGGAATTTTCCAAAATCCGTGACCTGATTGTAATGCCGGGCAATGTAGCCGTCTAAAGAATCCGTCAGGCTGGCAACGATAAAAATGGTGAGGGAAATGTACATCCACAGCCCCGGCGTACCGCCGGATAAGTACATGGTCACCATAAACGCCGGGATCATTGCCACCCTCACCAGCGTGATTTTACTTGCCAGCGTCATGCCTCTTCCTCCACTACGTAGCCGCACAGATCGCCGTCGGTGCAGCCGTCAATTTTTACCATGACGAAATCGCCCTCGTGAACCGGCTCGTCGGACGCAATCCAGACCCGGCCGTCGATGTCCGGGGAGTCGGCAAAAGTGCGGCCGTAGAACTGCCCGCTTTCCTCGTCGTAGCCGTCCACCAGCACCTCCATGGTCTTGCCCAGCTTTTCGGCGTTGTAGGCGTCCATAATCTCCGATTGCAGCATTTCCACGATCTCCGCCCGCTTGACGGCGGTGTCCGTGTCCACATGCTCCATCTGCGCGGCGGGGGTGCCTTCCTCCGGCGAGAACGCGAACGCGCCGACGCGCTCCAAGCGCTCCTCCCGCAGGAAATCGCACAGCTCGGCGAATTCTTCCTCCCCCTCACCGGGCAGGCCGGTGATCAGGCTGGTGCGGATGACCAGTCCGGGAATCCCGGCTCTCAGCCTTGCGAACAGGGCTTTCAGGAACTCCCCGTCGCCCCGGCGGTTCATCAGCTTCAGGATTTTACTGTTGCAGTGCTGGATGGGGATGTCCAGATATTTGACGATCTTCGGCTCGGAGGCCATGACCTGAATGAATTCGTCGTCGATTTCGTCAGGATAGACGTAGTGGACGCGAATCCAGTGCAGTCCGTCGATCTCGCAGAGCTTCCGCAGAAGCTCCGGCAGGAGCCGCTTGTGCCCGGGCAAGTCTGTGCCGTAACGGCTGGTGTCCTGCGCGACCACGATCAGCTCCTTCACGCCGCTGTCCGCCAGCATCCGGGCTTCGTAAAGCACGTCGTCCATCTGACGGCTGCGGTATTTGCCCCGAAGGGAGGGAATGACGCAGTAGGAGCAGTGGTTGTCGCAGCCCTCGGCGATTTTGATAAAGGCGTAGTGTCCCGCCGTGGTCATGATGCGTCCCGTTTCCACTTCCGGTGCGTCGATGGAGCCGAAGTCCACCACCAGGCCCAGCGGCAGGGCGAAGAGCAGCGTCAGGAAAAAGAGCTTGGCAGCCTCGCCGCAGCCCTGCAGGATGGAGAGGGTAACAGTCCAGAACATGGGTCATTCTCCTTCAAAAGCGTGATGCCCTATCGCCGCCCAAAGGCAGAGAGCGGACACTCTCTGCCTTCGCGGCGATGGAAAGTCGTTTAAACTTGGTTGGCGGAAAGGGGATTACTTGCTGATAACCACCTGGGCGTTCTGGCAGTAGGCGTTGGTGCACTCCATGGCCTCCATCACGGCGTCGGTGAGGGTCATGCCGTTCCAGACCACGTCGATGGTCTTGCCGTTGAGCTCGAAGACCTTGTTGTCCCACTCGATCTCCACGAACTGGATCTCAACGCCCAGCTTCTCGGCCACCAGCTTGGCCATGTCGGCGTCAAAGCCGATC
>ERZ780178.1028-NODE-1028-length-18849-cov-5.088060_pt1 | contig 18849 bp, 20 predicted proteins | sample MGYA00511018_ERZ780178 | MGnify/ENA primary metagenome ERZ780178 (study PRJEB29588, sample SAMEA2151439) | human gut metagenome | biome: human gut; feature: human-associated habitat; material: faeces | place: Denmark | collected 2008/2010 ...
ATTAACGTCTATTTGTGGATACTTAGATTTGCTTGAACAAGAAGAAAAGTCAACAACGATAGAACGGTATATTGAAATAATCAGAAACCGAGCGGATTTATTAACCGAATTGATCGAAGAACTTTTCAGATATTCTGTTATCATTTCCGGTGAAAGACTTGTTGTTAGGGAACCCATTGCTATCAATGGCATATTAGAGGAAAGCATTGCCGCATTTTATACCACTCTTAATAAGCGAGGAATTGTTCCTAACATTAAAATAACACAAGCAAAGATAGTCCGATCACTTGACCGCTCATCTTTAATCCGTGTATTTTCAAATCTTTTGAACAATGCAATTAAGTACAGCGATGGTGATTTGGATATTACTCTGACTGATTCCGGCGAAGTCATTTTTGCCAACACAGCTTCCCGGCTGAATGAAGTACAAGTCGGTAAGCTGTTTGACCGATTTTATACAGTTGAAGCTGCCAGAAAATCGACAGGTTTAGGATTGGCAATCGCCAGAACGTTAATTGAACAGATGAATGGAACTATATCAGCAAAATACGAAAATGGTAGATTGAGTATCTGTATTTTCTTTCCAGACATTAGCCATACGGAGACATAGCTGATGAATAAGATTTTAATAATTGATGACGATCATGGCTATCGGGATGTTGTTTCCATTGCAGCCAGGAAGAAAAATTGGGAAGCATATACTTCTCCTACATGGCGCAACGTACAGCATCAAATTGCCGAAAAGAAGTTTTCCTTAATAATTGCTGATTATCGCCTGCGGAATGAAACGATAATTGAATTGTTAGACTATATGAAAAGGGAAAAAATTTTCATTCCAATAATTGTTGTATCCGCAGATGATGATGAACAATATAAAGAGAAAGCGTTAGACGCTGGTGCAACTGCTTTTTACGATAAGTTCTCACTAAATCTTTCTAAAATATACGCTTTACTGGATGATTTCCAATAGTGCCGGTGCATCCAGCGTTTTTCTTCATAGGGTGCCGGATGTAGTGGACATACTGCCATGTTACATCCGGCATTTTTTCGTGGGCCAGCGGCCCGCGATAAAGTGTTTCGGAGAAACGCGCAGCCAGCTCCAGCATGGAGCTGTTCCGGGGGATTGGGGGCCGTCCACCAACAAGCAATTTTGCGGAGCAAAATCGCAGAGTGTGTACCACTCTGCATTGCTTGCCAGTTTTGTTTGAGGTGCTACCCATACGGGAAGTGTCTACCCTAAAAGTGCGTTCTTGTTAAGCCCGCCGTGAAATGCTACCCTTAACATGAATACACTGAAAGGATAACCACCATGAAAGATATAGAAATCGGGCCTATTCGTCCACCTTCTGAAAGTAACAGCCTGCTAATCCGGGTCACAAGGGGATGCCATTGGAACAAGTGCTATTTCTGCGGGCTTTATAAATCCATGCGCTTCTCCATGCGCCCCATCGATGAAACCATCGAAGATATTAGGCGGCAGGCCCAGCTTAACCGGGGGAAAAAGATTACTTCCTGCTTCTTGCAGGACGGGGATGCCCTGGTGCTGAAAACAGATTATCTGCTCCGTATCTTGGAAGCGATCAATCAGAGCTTTCCTGATATGCAGTACATCACTTCTTATGCCCGCGCTGATAGTATCACCCGGAAAAGTCCGGCAGAGCTAAAGGCGCTCCGGCAAGCGGGCCTAAACCATCTTTACAGCGGAATGGAAACCGGCTCGGATCAGATACTGAAACTTATCAACAAAGGTTTTGACGCGGATATTGTTGTCCGAAGCGGCTGCATGGCAAAAGAAGCGGACATGATCTTGTCGGAGTTCATATTGCTGGGGATCGGCGGCAAGGAGCTGTCTGAAGAAAATGCTGCTCAAACAGCAAAGGCGCTGAATATCATCCAGCCAGATTTTATCCGTGTCCATGCCACGGGTATTAAGCCGGAGTCCAAGCTGGGCGAGTTTGTCAGGAATGGCTCTTTTGCTCTGCAATCGGAGGAAGAAATCGTTGTAGAGCAAAAGCTATTCTTACAACAGCTACATGAGATGGACAGTTACTATGTGAATGAACACATCGTCAATCTGCTTCTGGAGATCAGAGGAAATCTGCGGACGGAGAAACAGGAAATGCTCTCTACGATTGACCGCTTTCTGACCCTGCCACCGGATGAAAGGCTTTTGTTTGCTGTCGGCAGGCGGCTCAATATCTTCTTCCGCTTGGACGATCTGAAAAAGCCGAAGCTGCATCAAAAGGCCGAGGAAAGTCTGCAACAGATTTTAAGTAAGAATCCCCATGTGGACTTTGCCGCGCTGTGCAATTACGTCCGGCAGTCACAAATTTAGAGCAGAAAATATACGCTGGGCATAGCCGCTTTTCGTCAGCTATGCCCAGCATTTTATTTGCGGCTTTGACAGCATGGCGGCTGCACATCCAGGCCGTCCAGATAGCTGTTTCCCCATTGGCACATCGCGTCCAGAATGGGGACGATGCTCTGTCCAAATGGGGTAAGAGAATATACCGTCTTAGGCGGCTTTTCTGGAATTACTTCACGATGAATCATGCCGTTGTTTTCCAGATCATGAAGCTGCTGCGAAAGCATCTTCGGCGTGGCGTTTGGAATCAGCCGCTGTAACTCCATATAGTGTAATGGATGGTCAATCAGATGCCAGAGGATCAACGGCTTATACTTGCCGCCGATCAAAGAAAGGGTTGCCTCCACGGGGCAGTTAAACTGATTGGTTTGACATTTCATAGAATGGTTCTCCTTTCCCGCAAGGTGCTATCTTTTTGGGAAGTATCTTCCGAAAAAGTGCATTCTTGCGGTTTTGTGTTCAAGTGCTACAATTAGGTCAATGGTTGATTTGATATGCTCAAAATAAAAATACTGAAAGGACTATATATTATGGATTTTATCACGATTGCAAAGCAGCGTATGTCGGTACGCGATTACAAGGAAACGAAGGTAGAGCCTGAGAAGCTGGAGCAGATTCTGGAGGCTGCTCATGTGGCCCCGACCGCTGCCAACCTTCAGCCGATTCGCCTGATTGCCGTTCAGAGCGAGGAAGGTCTTGCGAAGATCAGTAAAGCGGCCAATATCTACGGTGCGCCCCTGGCTATTATTGTTTGCGCCGATCACGATAAGGCGTGGGTACGGCCTTTCGATCAGAAGCAGACCGGTGACATTGACGCCTCCATCCTGACCGACCACATGATGCTCCAGGCCACAGAGCTGGGCCTTGGAACGGTGTGGGTATGCTACTTCAAGCCCGATGTTCTGCACAAGGAATTTGACCTCCCGGCCAACCTGGAGCCGGTCAACATTCTGGTTGTCGGCTATTCCGATGAAGGAACCGGCGACCCCAATCGCTTCAATAAGCAGCGCATCCCGATGAGCCAGTTGGTTTCCTACGAAACGCTGTAATGGAATACCCGCGCAGCCCCTGCAAAACAGCACAGGGGCTGCGTTTTTATCTTTCTGAAATATGAGCGTAGGTTTCTTCAAGAATCCACCGGATATGTTCGTCCTGCAAGGAATAAATCACGTTTTTCCCGGCCTTGCGTGATTGCACTAACCGGACAATCCGAAGCGCACGAAGCTGGTGGGATATGGCCGATTCTGTGACCTCCATCTTTTGTGCCAGTTCGCTGACGCAGGAATCTTTCTGCATCAGATACCAAAGTATCCGCATCCGTGTGTAATCGCCCATCGCTTTGTGAAGCTCGGTTAATTGTTCCAATTCGCCGGGGCTTGGAACGGAAAAAGTTGTTTTCTCTGTTTCGTTCATGTATTTTTCTCCAATCTATAATGAAGCTGTTTGACAGACAAGAATTATGTCAGTATCATAGTCACAGGAAGGAGCTGATTTTTATGCCGCATTACAATCTGCCCCACAACCACGGACAGAATATTGAAAAAGTCTTAAATAAGATGCCCTCTGCGGAAGGGTTTAAGGATATATCATTTTTATTTCAGCAGCTTGGCGATCCGACCCGGCTGCGGATTCTATGGCTGCTGTGCCATTGTGAAGAATGTGTATGTAATCTCGCGGCGGCTGTGGATATGAGCGCCCCTGCTGTGTCACATCATCTGCGGATATTAAAAAAGAGCGGAATCATTTCAAGCCGCAGGGACGGAAAAGAAGTTTATTATTCGCTGTCGGACACGCCGCAGGCAAAGCTCCTGCATCATGCCATAGATGCGTTGTTTGAAATATCATGCCCGACTGAACAATAAGGAAATGCGCCGCAGCGTGTGAAAGTTGCGGCGCATTTCTATTGCGCTTAACCCTGATTTGTGCTGCCCGCAGGCATATCCGGCAGCTTGACCCGCATGGCGCGGATGGCATTGAGAATCGCAATAATGGAAACGCCTACATCCGCGAACACCGCCGCCCACATATTCGCATAGCCCAGCGCACCTAAAATCAGAACCAGGAATTTAACGCCCAGAGCAAACACAATGTTCTGATTTGCGATGCGAATCGTCTTACGGGCGATCTTCATAACAGCGGCAATTTTGGACGGTTCATCCGTCATAAGAACAACGTCAGCAGCTTCAATGGCAGCATCGGAACCCAATCCGCCCATAGCAATACCGACATCGGCCCGCGCCAGTACGGGAGCGTCATTGATACCGTCCCCAACAAAGGCCAGCATACCTTTTTCGCTTTTCTGCTTCAGCAGGCTTTCCACACGATCAACCTTATCAGCCGGGAGTAGTTCGGTATAAACCTGATCCAGATGAAGCTGTCCAGCGACTTTCTTTCCAACGGCGTCTGCGTCGCCGGTCAGCATGACCGTTTTGCGGATACCGGCAGATTTCAGCAGCTTGATTGCGGCTGGAGCATCGGCCTTGATCTCGTCCTCAATGACGATACATCCAGCGTATTTCCCGTCACAGGCCAGATAGACCACGGTGCCGACAGCGGAGGACGGCGTGTACTTAATATGCTCCTTCTCCATCAGCTTGGTGTTTCCTGCCAGAATCGTTTTCCCATCAATCACGGCCTGTACGCCGTGACCGGCAATTTCCTGAACATCGGAAACCCGGCTGTTGTCGATTTTCTCTCCATAGGCGTTCTTAATCGAAAGAGAAATCGGGTGGTTGGAGTAGTCCTCAGCGTATGCGGCCAGCTCCAAAAGCTGCGCTTCCTCCATGCCGACAGGGTGGATCTCGCTGACCGCAAAGGAGCCTTTTGTCAGTGTGCCGGTCTTATCAAAGACCACGACCTCGGTATTTGCCAGGGCCTCCAGATAGTTGCTGCCCTTTACCAGAACACCGATCTTGGATGCGCCGCCGATGCCTCCGAAGAAACTAAGCGGAATGGAAATGACCAGCGCACAGGGGCAGGAAATCACCAGGAAGGTCAAGGCCCGGTAAATCCAAGTGCTGAATGGCTGCTGGGTAATCAGCGGCGGCAGGATCGCCAGCGCCAGAGCAGCGAATACCACTACCGGGGTATAATACCTGGCAAAGCGCGTGATGAAATTCTCAATACGGCCCTTCTTATCGCTTGCGTTTTCTACAAGGTCAAGGATTTTGGCTACGGTGGATTCCCCAAATTCCTTTGTGGTCTGGATGTTCAGGATACCGGTCTGGTTGATACAACCGCTGATGACCTCCATTCCCGGCTCCACCTCGCGGGGCATGGATTCTCCGGTCAGGGCCGAAGTGTCCAAGGTGGAAAAGCCTTTGAGAATCGTACCGTCCAGCGGGATGCGCTCTCCCGGTTTCACAACAATGGTTTCTCCGATCTGAACCTCATCCGGGTCAACCTGAACCAGCTTTCCGTCCCTTTCGATGTTGGCATAGTCCGGGCGAATGTCCATCAGGCTTGCGATAGATTTTCTGGACTTGGACACCGCATAGGACTGGAACCATTCGCCCACCTGATAAAACAGCATAACGGCAACGCCCTCGGAATGTTCGCCCAAAATGAGTGCGCCGATGGTGGCAATCGTCATCAGGAAATTTTCGTCAAACACCTGTCCATGCAGAATGTTCGTGATTGCCTTCCAGACAATATCCCAACCGACAACCACATAGCAGACGAGAAAGACCGCCATCTCCGCCAATTCAGGGAGGTGGAGCAAGCTGCCTGCAAGAAACAGCACCGCCGCCACGATAATGCGTGTGAGCAAGTGCCTTTGTTTTCGTGTCATAGTGTATTCTCCTTTCGTTGCAGCATAAAGCGTGTCACGCTTTTTCTGTCTATTGATGAAAAACACCGGCTACCGTGTGGCAGCCGGTGTCCAGCTTTTCATTACGCCTTAACAGTCACATCCGGCTCGATCTGCTTAATCAGCGCCTTTGCTTCGGCCAGAACAGCGTCAAACTGATCGTCCGGCGCTTCCAGAACCATCTTCTGACCCAGGAAGTTGACGGATACGCTGGTCACACCGTCGATCTTCTTCACGGCGTTCTGGATTTTGTCAGCACAATGGCCGCAGTCCAGGTCAAGCAGTTTAATGGTCTTTTTCATGGAGAAAGCCCCCTTTCATTTTGGTATTTGGTTGGTTTGATATGGATGAACAATTAAAAGGTTGTTTAATCGTTCATGCTGCCAGTATATTCACGAAGCCCCTCAAAGTCAATGGATTTGGGAGCGATTCTGCCCTTTGGATTGGAAAACATGCTGATTGGATTTCCAGCAAAAACCTCATTTCTCTTTGGATAAAAAAAGCTCCACTTTGGAGCGGACAAAGGAGAAGCAGGATAAGTATAATGAAAAACGGTCAAAGACCTTGTGCGTAAACTTTATGTTCGGGGCTTTAGCATCTTTCCCCCAAGGTGCCAAACGCCCCTTTTCATAACGGTATTTAGTTCCCTACGGGGGAGGGGTACTCGCACAAATCTTCATAAGAAAGAAGGGATAATTTTGCAAAAGGAGCAATTTGACATTACGGGTATGACTTGCTCGGCCTGCTCTACCAGAGTGGAAAAGAGCGTGGCAAAGCTACCTGGCATCAAAGAAGTGTCCGTCAACCTGTTAAAAAACAGCATGGTTGCTTCTTATGATGAATCCGTTTTGGATACGGCGGGAATCGTCCAGGCCGTTGAAAAGGCCGGTTATGGCGCGATTCCCAAAGCCTCCGCACAAAACAAGAGCCGAACGACCACACCGGTAGCAAAACCGGAGGTCAGTACGGCACAGGCAGAATACAAGCAGATGAAACAGCGGCTGCTGCTTTCTGCACTTTTTACGATCCCGCTGTTTTATATTTCTATGGGTCACATGATGGGGTGGCCGCTCCCCAGCTCCTTGCTGGGGATGGAAAATGCAATCAGCTTTGCATTTACCCAATTCCTGCTGCTGATCCCGGTGGTGTTCATCAACTTCAAATATTACCGGATGGGCTTCAAGACCCTGTTCCACGGCTCGCCTAACATGGATTCGCTGATTGCGATAGGCTCCAGCGCCGCAATCGTTTATGGCATTTACGCCGTTTACAAAATCGGCATCGGATTCGGTCATGGGGATATGGCTACGGTTCACAGCTTTATGATGGATTTGTATTTTGAATCCGCAGGCATGATCCTGACCCTTATCACCTTGGGCAAAACCCTGGAGGCCCGCGCAAAGGGTAAGACTTCGGACGCAATCACAAAGCTGATGAATCTGGCTCCCAAAACGGCTACCGTGGAGCGGGACGGAAAAGAGCTTCAGGTGCCGGTGGAAGAAGTGCAGTTGGGCGAAACCCTGATTGTCAAGGCCGGTGAATCTGTGCCGGTAGATGGTATTGTCATAGAGGGCTTTTCCTCCGTTGATGAATCTGCCCTGACCGGCGAGAGTATCCCCGTGGAGAAGCATATCGGGGACAAAGTGATCGGTGCGACCACAAGTAAGTCCGGCTATTTCAAGATGCAGGCCACCAAGGTGGGCGATGATACCACGCTGGCACAGATTGTCCGGCTGGTGGATGAAGCGACCAGCTCCAAGGCCCCTATTGCGAAACTGGCTGATAAGGTCAGCGGCGTGTTTGTTCCGGTGGTTATCAGCATCGCGCTGATTGCAGTCATTGTCTGGCTGCTGTTGGGATATGGCTTTGAATTTGCCCTATCTATCGGCATTTCTGTCCTGGTCATTTCCTGTCCCTGTGCGCTGGGCCTTGCAACGCCTACGGCCATTATGGTCGGAACCGGAAAGGGCGCAAGCAACGGTATCCTGATTAAATCGGCGGAGGCCCTGGAAACGGCCCATAACATTGATACGGTTGTGCTGGATAAGACCGGCACGATTACCCAGGGTACGCCCGTGGTGACAAATATGCTCTGCAAAGAGGGTGTTCCACAAAAGGAGATGCTGCAAATCGCTGCTTCGCTGGAAAAGCTGTCCGAGCATCCGCTGGCGGACGCGATTGTGGCGGAGGCCGAAAAAGCAGACCTTTCCTTCCTTCCGGTGGACGGTTTCAAGCAGATTCCCGGTCAGGGCCTTGTGGGGCAGATTGGAAACGAAACGTGCCTTGCCGGAAACCGCCGACTGATGGCAGCAAATGGCATCAATGGCGGCGCACTCCTTCAGTTGGGTGAGGAAATGGCCGTTGACGGGAAAACACCTCTGTTCTTTGCCCGTGGTGGTCAGCTTATTGGTGTTATTGCCGTGGCGGATGTAGTCAAGCCCACCAGCAAGCAGGCCATAGCGGAATTGACCGGCATGGGCATTGAGGTGGTCATGCTGACCGGCGACAATGCAAAGACCGCAGAAGCGATTCGGCGTCAGGTCGGCGTGGATCGTGTCGTGGCAGAGGTATTCCCCCAGGATAAGGAGAAGGAAATCCGCCGTTTGCAGAGCGTCGGTAAGAAGGTGGCGATGGTCGGTGACGGTATCAACGATGCTCCGGCCCTTGCCAGAGCGGATGTTGGTATCGCTATCGGGGCCGGAACGGATGTGGCGATTGAGTCAGCGGATATTGTTTTGATGAAAAGCGATCTGCTGGATGTGTCTACGGCAATCCAGCTTAGTAAGGCGGTTATCCGCAACATCAAGCAAAATCTGTTCTGGGCGTTTATCTACAACATCATCGGTATTCCGGTGGCGGCAGGCGTATTCTATCTTCCCTTTGCATGGAAGCTGAACCCCATGATCGGCGCTTTTGCTATGAGCTTTAGTTCGGTATTCGTGGTATCCAATGCCCTGCGTCTGCGGTGGTTCAAGGCGAAGCATCAGGCCAATACAGAACTGGATTCAGACCCTATGTACGAACAGACAACAGTAAAACAAGAACGAAAAGGAGCAATTCACATGGAAAAAATATTGAACATCGAAGGTATGGTTTGCGGAATGTGTGTGAAACACGTTGATAAGGCGCTGCGGGACATCCAGGGCATCAAGGATGTGGCCGTTCACCTGGAGAGCAAGTCGGCCCAGGTGCAGCTTGACCAGGATGTGCCGGATGCTGTGTTGAAAGCTGCTATCGAGGACGCTGGCTATCAGCTCGTCAGTATCCAGTAACGGGCCGTTTATGAAGGCCAAGAAAGGCGATATTGTTCACAAGCTAAAAATCGCCAGAGGACAGTTAGACGGTATCCTGCAAATGGTTGAGGAAAATCGCTATTGCGTGGATATTTCCAATCAGCTTCTTGCTACACAGGCGTTATTAAAAAGCGCCAATCAGCAGATTTTGCAAGCCCATATACGAAGCTGCGTCCGGGAGGCCCTGCAAACGGACGCCGTAAATCCAAAACTGGAGGAAGCCCTGAAACTACTGGAAAAAATGATACAGTAACAACGGGAGCGGAAAGGGCCTTATGTCCTTTCCGCTCCTAAATTCGTTTCAGATTGGATTGTAAATCCTGCGGTTGGGAGCGTACAAAGAAGCCCGGTTTTTATATACTTTAAGTGGTTAGTTAGATATGGTTAATCCAGTGAGGCGCGCTTTGCTGGATACCTCGAAATTAAAATAGACCAGGAGGAATAGAGTGATGAAACAGGCACTTGACACAAGAACAAAGCTCTTAACAAAAAGCCCCTGGCCGCTGATGATTGAACTTAGCATCCCTGCGGTTCTCGGCATGGTGGTCGTTGGGCTTTATAACATGATGGATTCCATCTTTGTCGGCCAGATGGTCGGTGACGTGCAGATGGGAGCCATATCGGTATCCTATCCCTTGACGCTTATCAATGCCGGTTCAGCGGCCATGCTGGGCGTGGGTTCTGCATCGGTACTGTCCCGCGCTATTGGCAAGAAGGATGAAAACACAATTAAGAAGATCATGGGCAACCTGGTTGCTATGGTTCTTCTGCTGTCCGTTATCTATACAGTGGTAGGCATGGTGTTCACCCGCCAGCTTTTGTCCCTGACCGGAGCCAGCGACAACATTTTGAATTATGCGGAAAAATATCTACGGATTATCTTCGCCGGTTCCTTGTTTGTAAACTTTTTTCAAAGTGCAAACATGGTCATTCGCGGAGAAGGCCAGCTTAAAAAGGCAATGACGATTATTGCCAGCGGCGCTATTTTGAATATCATTCTTGATCCTATTTTTATCAGTATCCTGAATCCCTACGGTATGGGCATTGAGGCGGCTGCTTATGCAACGATTTTCTCCCAGTTTGTCCAGGCTGCAATTACGCTGTGGTATTTCAAGAAAAAAAGTCCTCATGTGATGATTGGGCGCATCCGCATTGACGGAGAACTGCTTCCCCAGGTTCTTTCTGTCGGGGTATCTGCTCTGTTGATGCAGATTCTGACCCTGGTACAGCAGACAGTGATCTATCGTGTGGCATCGAACTATGGCGGGGAAACTTCACAGCTTCTTTTAGGTGCGGCGCTCCGCTTCTGGAATTTCTCTTTCGTTCCTCTGTGGGGGATCAGTCAGGGATTCCAGCCTGCCGCCGGTACAAACTATGGTGCAAAGGACTATGACCGGGTAAAGACGCTGACCAGGGTTTTTATTACTGCTGCAACGCTGCTGTCGCTGGTGTTCTATATTCCTGCCGAGCTGTTTCCAGAGAAGATTTTATCCATGTTCCTGACAACGCCGGGTATCGCGGCATCGGGTGCAACCAACTTCCGTATCATGTTCAGCACTTATGTCCTGCAAGGCAGCTTTATGATTGCCGTAACCCTGTTCCAGTCTTTGGGCAAGGCGAAAAAGGCAACTTGGCTGGTGCTGTTCCGCCAGATCATTCTGTTTATTCCTCTCTGCGTGGTTCTTCCGATGATCGGCGGGCTGGGTATCCGTGGCGTATGGCTGGCGATTGCTCTGACAGATGCAATTCTGGTGGTTATTACCGTTTCTATGATGCTTTATGAGTTTGGCAAGCTGCCGGAGACTTCTTCCGTAAATCGGTGAGGAGGGAGCGTTCATGTATCTTTGCGATGGAAAAATAGGAAATGAATATAAAGTTGAGGATATTGATCTGCCTGTCAATATAGAAAAGCGTTTGGAGGCCCTTGGGATGACCCGTGGAACCTCTATCGCTGTTCTGAACAGCAAAAGTCGGGGTGTCCTGATTGTGAAAGTCAGGGGAACACGCTTTGCACTTGGGCGCAATATCACAAAGAATATTTTAGTGGGGTAAATTCCGATGAAAGAAAATTTGACTATCGGCTTCATCGGAAATCCGAACTGCGGAAAGACAACACTTTTCAATGCTTACACCGGTGCAAATCTGAAAGTGGCAAACTGGCCAGGTGTAACCGTTGAGAAAGTAGAGGGTGCCATTAAAGACCATGATCTGAATATTCGACTGGTCGATCTTCCTGGCACTTACAGCCTGACCTCCTACACAATGGAAGAACAGGTATCCAGACAGTTTATACTAAGCGATGAAGTCGATGTGATTATTGATGTTGCGGACGCTTCCGCTCTGGAGCGAAACCTATACTTAACTTTGCAGCTTTTGGAGCTGGGCAAGCCGGTTGTGCTGGCGCTGAACATGATGGACATTGTGGAAAAGCGCGGCATGGAGATTGACACACACAGACTGCCGGAAATGCTGGGCATCCCGGTCATTCCAGTTTCAGCCAGAAAACGGACAGGACTGGATGTGCTACTTCATGCAGCCGCGCACCATAAAGACTGTAAAGATCCGGAGTGTCTGATTCATCATCATAAATATACTCCAAAACACCGGCACGACCACCATTCAGAATACGCAATGGTTTACAGTGATGCTATTGAGGACAAGATTGATCTTATCATGGCAGAGCTGAAGCGGAAATATCCGAACCTGTCCAATTACCGCTGGCACGCCATTAAGCTGCTGGAGCAGGATAAGGAAATCTCTGCACGTTATCCGGTCAATATGCCGGATGTGATCGACCGGAACTATGAATCCGACATTATCAATGAGAAGTATGATTTTATCGAGGAAATCATCAGGGAGGTTCTGGTCAATAAGGACCGTCAAGATGCTTTGACGGAAAAGGTAGACCGTGTATTGACGCATAAGTTTTGGAGCATCCCGATTTTCCTCGTTGTCATGGCGGCGGTGTTCTTCCTGACCTTTACCATTGGCGATTGGCTGAAAGGATTCCTGGAATTAGGAATTGAGAGCCTGTCGGCATTGATAAGCGATGGACTGATTGCTGTCGGGGTCAATGAAGTGCTGCGCTCCCTGCTGGTAGACGGCATCATCGCCGGTGTGGGCGGTATCCTGACTTTCCTGCCGAACATTTTCATTCTGTTTCTGGCATTGGCTTTTCTGGAGGACAGCGGATATATGGCCCGTGTTGCGTATGTCATGGAAGGGATTATGAGCAAGCTGGGACTTTCCGGACGGGCATTTATCCCCATGATTTTGGGATTTGGCTGCACTGTTCCGGCAATCATGGCTTCACGGTCTTTGGAAAACCGGCGTGACCGTTTTAAGGTCATGTTGATTACGCCCTTTATGAGTTGCAGCGCCCGTCTACCAATCTACATCTTGTTTGCCGAGATGTTCTTTCAGGAACGCGCCATGCTCGTGGCCTATTCCATGTACCTGATCGGCCTGGTGGTCGCTATCCTGGTAGCGGCGATCATCCATTTGATTGACCGGAGAAAATCGGAAAATTATCTGCTGATTGAGCTGCCGGAATATAAGGCCCCCAGCGCCAGAACTGTGGCAATCTATGTATGGGAAAAGGTAAAGGACTACCTTACCAAAGCAGGTACTACTATCTTTGTAGCATCTATCCTCATGTGGGTGATCCTGAACTTTGGGCCGCATGGCTATACTACGGAAATGGCAGACAGCTTCGGGGCTATCCTGGGCCATTGGCTTGTACCGATCTTTGCACCGATTGGACTGGGATTCTGGCAGATAGCGGTTGCTCTGATAGCTGGCATCTCTGCAAAAGAGGTTGTGGTGTCCAGTTGTGCCGTTCTGTTTGGGATTCCCAATATCAACTCCGGCGCGGGAATGGATACATTGGTCGGCATCCTGGGTGCAGCCGGTTTTGGACAGCTCAATGCGTTTTGCCTGATGATTTTCTGCCTGCTTTACGTTCCCTGTGCAGCGGCCCTGGCTACAATTCGCAAGGAATCCGGCAGTACAAGGTGGATGCTGTTCTCGGCCCTGTTCCAGTTGGTTGTGGCCTGGGCTGTTACTTTTGTGGTTTATCGTGTTGGACTTTTGCTGTGAGGTATGAATATGACGTTTGGAAAAGTGCTTCGTTCAGCGGCCATTTTATCAGTGGTCGCATTTGGACTTTGGATTTTGAAAAGAGGATCGGAGACCCAAAGCTAATAAGTTGTGAGTTTCCAGTCAGAAAGGAGTTTTAGATGCTTGTTACTGGTATAATCCTTATCGGGATTGTTTTCTATGCAATATGGGCTGTGCGAAAAATCCATAAGAACCGCAAAAATGGTTCTTGTTGTAGCGGCAGTTGTTCCGGTTGTGTAGGAAAGGAATATTGCAGCAAATAAAATCCCGCATATAGCCGATGTTTTCCGTTTTGGAGGGCATCGGCTTTTTCGTATATTTGCACATTCGGCAGGGCTGCACTATAATAGAATTTGCTTTCTGATTGGATTGCACATCCTGCCGATTGGAGCGGTATAAAATGAGAAAAAACTATATAATAAAAGACGCCAGGAGAATCCTGGCAGAACAAATACGAGATAACGGAATGAATACTATGGACAAAAACCCTATCACCAATGCTACGGGGTTATCTGCGATTATTCTAAAAGATAATGACGGATATTGCACCGTCTATAAAATGGACTGTGAGGATGGCCTGGGGCTTATGACAGTCTATCAGGTTTATCCCGGTATCCAGCTTATTTACAATGATTTTGAAGCAACGAGTTGTTATTGGGACGGAACCATTGATAAGAATGTGCTGGAGATCAATCATTGCCGGGAAGGGCGTGAAGGGAGCGTATTGCAAAGCGGTTCCTGCCTGTACCTCGGAGAAGGGGATCTTTCCATTCATACAATGGATAACTGTGCTTCTGAAATGGCCTTTCCTTTGAGACATTATCGCGGAATCTCAGTAGTGCTTGATCTGGAGCTGGTTTCTCAAAATCCGCCTGGAATCCTCGCCGAGAGCGGTATTGGTATTGCAGATTTCAAAAACAAATTTTGTGCCGATGGCTCATGCTTTGTCATGCGGGCCAAGGATGAGATTGAGCATATCTTTTCTGAACTGTATTCCGTACCGGATCGCCTGCAAAAGCCATACTTCATGCTGAAGGTGCAGGAGCTTCTCTTATTCTTGTGTATGGTGGATGTAAATAAAGAAAAGCAGCGAGAGTTATATACTTCTCCCCAGGTGGAGATTGTACGGGACATTCACAAGCGGCTTATCTCCAACTTGCAGGAACGGCCAACGATTGAGGAACTTTCCAAAGAGTATCTTATCAATACGGCAACCTTAAAGGATACGTTCAAGGGAGTTTATGGACAGCCCATTGGAACCTATATGAAAGTGTACCGCATGAAACAGGCCGCTGCTCTGCTTCGTCAGACGCAGGCAACCATAGCAGAAATTGCCAGCCAGGTTGGATATGAGAATCAGAGTAAATTTGCAACAGCATTTCGAGATGTCATGAAGATTGCACCGGCTGAATACCGGAAACAAAATAGTGGCGATTGATTGGGCTAGGAAAATTTACGTCTACTGCCGGAGGCAAAATAAAACCAGCAGAAACAAATTGCATTTTGCCCTGCTGGTTTTATTCATAATTTTGCGGATCGGAGGATTTGTAACGTCGGCTGATAAACTGCTCCGCCATACAATCCAGTGTTTTCAAGATAATCTGCCGCTCATCCTCGGTACAGGCCAGAAACTTTCCCATGAAATGCTGTACTTGCTTTTCCTGTTCCGAAGCGTCAGGATAAAACAGCTCATTAGCAGAAATGCCTAATCGCTTGATAAAGGATGCCAGTACATCGTAAGACGGATTTTTCCTGCCCTTTTCAATGTCCTGGAGATGACGAAGCCCTCTGCCGGTTTGATCCGCAAGCTCCTGTTGGGTCAGTCCACATTCTTCTCTTGCATCTCTGAGGCACTGTCCCAAATACACAAATACATCTTCCGGCATGATTGCTCACCTCTATTACATTCTATCGTGCGTAAGAGGAAGTTACCATCACCCAATCACGCGTATTGATATGTGTTTATCATGCACTTTTGAAAGATAAAATATACATAAAAGCCCTGACGGGAGGCCAATAAAAAAAACGGCCTTTCACGGCAGGGCATATTTCCATTACCGCCCGTGACTGCCGTTTGAGGAGTCTACGATGGGCGGTTATTTATTTCAGCAGAATTATGGTTTTCAGGTAGGTGATTACCTAAAAAAATCAATGACCTACCAAAGAGAAATTATACACACGGACACGCGCAATCAAGCGTAAATAATCCGCACAATCGTACAATATATCATACAAAATGCGTCAGACAGCTATTAAGGCCGTCTGACGTTTTTCTTTGTCGATTTTACGGGAATTTTCCCGAACATCCCCGGTGTCGCTCTCCGCCATAGCCATTTCGGTTGCCCTTTGTCCCTAACAACTGAAATGGAGGAAATTATGACCAAGATCAATCTGCGGGAGCAGTATCCCGATTTTTATAAGACCGATTACATTATTGAGGTTCCTGATGAAGTAGCCGCTGTTATGAAAGAGCATGACCGCCTGGAGGCCGCATACCGCCGCCGTACATATTACCACAAGGCGCATTATTCTCTGGATCGCGGAGACGGAATTGAGTATGATGCCCTTTTCGTTTCCATGACCCCTTGTGAGCTGTATGAGCGCAAAGTGACGATGGAGCAGCTTCACGCTGCGATTGCCGCTCTGCCGGACAAGCAGGCCAAGCGCATCTATGCTTACTACTTCCTGGGACTGACAGAATCAGCGATTGCCAAGAGCGAAGGAGTCAGCGTTGCATCGGTCAGCGAATCTATCCAGCGCGGCCTTCGGAACATGGAGACTTTCCTTAAAAATCGTCTGTAACGCCCCTGAAAGAAAGGCTCAAAGCCTCACGGTTATTAGAAGGACACGCTATCCTCGTGACCTCAAGATCTTTGAAAACTGAATAGACAGCACAACAGGTACATAACTCATGTACGAGCGAATGTGAAACGCCGCGAAGATGGAGCAGTCAGGGAGGTGATGAAAGAACTGCTTCGGAGCGATCTACGATTTCATAAAACGGATTGTGGCAGATTCGGCGCGATGACTGCATGGGGGCTTAAAGATACTTCCTCACGGCCCGCCAAAGACTTGGGGGGAACCCTGCGGCACACGATACGAACGATGCTGCGGAGTTATGACAGCCGCGCCAGCGGAGACCTGTTGTGTTCCCATCGTCAGGGGGCGTGGCAAATGTGATGAAAGCTGAGTTATATAAATAGGAAGCGTTTGTAGCTTCCTGTTCAAAATCAGATACCATGCGCTGGCAGTTTCGGCTGCCAGCGTATTCATGTGGTTTTGAATAAACACGATGACAAACTTGACAGATTGGAGGAAATATGCTTTATGGAAAAACTTATTACACGAAAAGAAGCAGCAGAAATTTTAGGTATCAGCATTGCAACGCTGGACGCGGCCCGTAACAATGGTCTTATTTCTTATGTGCAATATGTGCAGAATGGCTGTGTGTACTTTACCTCAGCGGGCCTTCAGGAGTATATCGCAAAATGCACCCACAGAGCAAAGCCAGCAGAAAAGAACGCAACTTATCGTAGACCTCGCAGAGCTGGAGTGTGAGTCGATCCGTATCCTTGCTGGAAACGGAATGGTCTGATAAAACATAGATACAGCGCTGGAGTATATTCTTAGGAGGTGGCGGAATTGGCAAAAAGAAAAAGAGCAATTCCACAATACGGTACAGTTACGCTTAACGGCATAGATTATTATAGAACGCGGGTTCAGAACGCAGATGGAAAACTGGTGGCCCTTTACGCGAGAACACCGGAAGAATTATATGATAAAGAGTTGGGAGCATTAGAGCAGATCGACAACGATACATTCTGTCGGAAATCCCCGACGGTTGCAGACTACTGTGAAAAATGGCTTTTGATGCAGTCGGTTCATGTGAGGGCAACCACGCTGATAGATTATACCTCAAAGGTCAGACGGCACATTATAAAAGAACTGGGACAGATGCGGATGGCAGATGTGACACTGGATGACATTCAGCTTGCACTTGTTCCTGTTTCCGAGAAGTCTGCTTCGGTATATAAGTCAGTGGTTATCCTGTATAAATCCATTTTCCGTGCAGCAAAGGAAAGTAAGATTATTGATAACAACCCAACGATTTACCTTACGGCCAAAGGTGGAGGCGTTCCGCAGAAGGACAAAGCTGCATTGACGGATGAACAGGCCGCCAGACTGCTGGATGCCATTCAGGGACTTCCGCCGTATGTATTTGTCATGTTAGGGCTGTATGCAGGATTGCGGCGAGAAGAAATTCTTGCCCTAAAATGGGATTCTGTATATCTGGATGTGGATTGCCCTTATTTAACGGTACGCAGGGCATGGCACACGGAAAATAACAGACCGGTGATTCTGGATGAGCTGAAAACGAAAGCCGCGCATCGAAATATTCCGTTGCCGGTTTGCCTGGCGGACTGTCTGAAAGAGACAAAAGCTAATTCACAGTCAGAATATGTAGTGCCGAACCGGGAAGGCGATCCGCTGTCCTACACACAGTTCAAGCGGCTTTGGCAGTACATTGTGACCCGAACAGTCAAGGAGCGTTTCTATTATCGCTACGAGGATGGAAAGCGTGTAAAGCACACGGTTACGCCGGTCCTCGGTGAAAAGGCAGCACATAACGGAAAAGTGATTTACAGCTTAGATTTTGAAGTGACACCGCATCAGCTGCGTCATACATACATTACGAATCTGATTCATTCGTCCGTGGACCCGAAAACGGTTCAATACCTGGCGGGGCATGAGAGTAGTAAAATTACGATGGATATTTACGCAAAGGTCAAATACAACAGACCGGATGAGCTGGTAAGAACAATGGGTGGTGCATTTGCCCAGTGGGATGCAGCACAGGCATAACAATTATAAAGAGCAGGAAACAAAGCTGGAGCGAGGCAAGGATGTCTCGCTCTTTGTTTTACATAATCCGTATCTTTGATTAAGTGGGTGCTTTCTGATAAAAAGAAGGTGTGAATTTAAGAACCCTCATTATCAGGAAAGGAAGATTTGTATGGCTAAGAAAAAACAAAGCGTTCCAGAGTACGGAACGGTTACAAGAAAAGGAACACTGTATTACAGAACCAGAATTACAGATGCCGATGGAAAGCAGGTCAGCTTATATGCGACCACCTGTGAAGAATTATATGAAAAGCAGTTGGAGGCCCGGAGACAGGTGGAGGAGATCATCTTTCACCGAAAGCATCCAACGGTTGCCGAGTATTGTGAGAAATGGCTGCTGATGCAGTCAGCAAAAGTGTCTA
>ERZ780178.1050-NODE-1050-length-18560-cov-3.989354_pt1 | contig 18560 bp, 19 predicted proteins | sample MGYA00511018_ERZ780178 | MGnify/ENA primary metagenome ERZ780178 (study PRJEB29588, sample SAMEA2151439) | human gut metagenome | biome: human gut; feature: human-associated habitat; material: faeces | place: Denmark | collected 2008/2010 ...
ATTTTGCGTTAGAAAATGTGACTTTTTCTCTGCCGTATGGTTCTATTATGGGTTTTGTCGGGGAAAACGGAGCCGGAAAAACTACAACGATTGGCTGTATTCTAAATACAATCGCCAAAGACAGCGGAATGGTAAAGTTGTTTGGAAAAGAAATGACAGACGCAGATACAGATATGCGGGAAAAAATAGGTGTTGTTTATGACGGAGATAATTTTCCAGCTTATTGGACAGCAGCACAATTAGCGAAAGTTATGTCAGGATTTTATAAGCAATGGGACAATATTTTGTTTCAGAAATTTTTAAAAGAATACAAATTACCTGCAAATCAAAAAATTAAGCAATATTCCAGAGGGATGACAATGAAATTAGCGATTGCGGTTGCTTTATCACACCATCCACAACTGTTAATTCTGGATGAAGCTACTGGCGGACTTGACCCTGTTGTACGCGACGAGATGTTAGATACATTCCTTGATTTCGTACAGGAAGAAGACCACTCTATTTTACTTTCTTCCCATATTACAAGTGATTTAGAAAAAGTGGCAGACTATATTACATTCATTCATAATGGAAAACTGATTATGACCGTATCGAAAAATGATTTGGTTTATAATTATGCGGTTATGCGCTGTAAGGAAAATCAATTCCTTGCATTAGATCCGGCAGATATTATTGTTTATCGGAAACGTGATTTTCAAATTGATGTTCTGGTTTCAGATTGTAAAGCAATGCAGAGAAAGTACAAAGAAATCGTGATAGACCACGTTTCTGTTGATGAATTTTTTTTGCTTTTAGTAAGGGGGGATCATGTATGAAAGGTCTTTTTAAAAGCAATTTTCTTGCTGTATGGACAAATGCAAAAATTTTTTTGCTTTTTATGTTTGCAATGGGGATTGCCGTTATCATTATTCCGGACCAGACATGGCAAATGTATTTCATAATTATTGGAATTGTCGGATTAGCAGTAAATGCAGCTACCGTTATTGGAAATGAATTTTCCTCAAAATGGGGAAAATATAAACTTACTTTGCCAGTAAAGCGGATTGATATTGTAAAAAGTTTATATATAAATCAATTATTATGGATTATGATAGGAGTGCTTTTCGTTGGCATTATAATAGCCCTATCCTATCTGTTACATGGAATTACTTTTGAACAATTTGAGGGTATCTCAGGTGTACTTGTAATAGGAATTAGTATAAGTCTTACAATGGGAGCAATATTTATTCCTATGGTTTATTTAGCGGGGGAAGATAAAACCATTGTGTTTCTTATCATATCTTTGATTTGTGCATTGGGTATTGTCACAATGCTTTTTAATATACCGTTGTTCGGGCCGTTTATTTTAATTGGTTGTTCTATATTGTTATTTATCGTGTCCTTTCCTTTGACTGTAGGTATTTTCAAGAAAAAGGAATATTAGGTGATAAAGCAACTATCAACACAGTCACAACCCTTTGTGGAGGAAAGATTACCATTTGCGGCGATACGGTTATCCTCTATGACGAATTGCTTGCCGCCGCCCTCTCCCGTCTGCCTGTTCTGGAACGGGAAATGGTCTACCTATGGTAAAAACAAAAATTCAAAGCTATATCAGGCACTCGCAGACGCAGTCATGCGTGCAAACTGGGAAAAGCTGAAGGAGGGATCGAATATGTGTGAAGCATTAAAAGAATTGTTTGCGGACGATTTTAAGGAATCAGAATTGAAAGGCAGAAATGCCGGCAGGATTGAAGGCAGAACCGACGGCAGAATCGAGGGTGCAGCTTCTAAAATTATAGAACTGGTTATTAAAAAGCATCAAAAAGGATACACCGCCGAAGCCACAGCAGACATGTTAGAAGAACCTGTCTCCCGGATTCGGCAGATTTATGATGTCATAGAGAAAAGTGCGCCGGATTATGATGCAGAGACCATATACAGACAGCTCCGTGAACAAGAAGCGTAGTGTTTTGACTTTATCCGATGGCATGCAATATGACATGAACTTTAGAAAATCCGTAACACTACCTGCAGGCGGCAGTTTCTAAGTTAAACTCCGGTTATGTAACAGATGCCTATGTGGGAAGCCCATAAATACTGGGAAGTTGGAGAAATACACGAGAGGCTTTAAAGTTAACGAAGGGGGAAAAAATGAAAAAGAAACATCAGTTTGTGTTAATTTTAGGCATTATTAATGTGATATTACCTGTAATTCCTGTTCTTTCGCATAGGGGATGGTTTGGGATGGTGGAAAATGGCTGGAAGTTTATTTGGGTTGCAGCTATAATGATTTTATTACCATTTGTTTCATCATTGGCGGGAATTATTATTGGAAGCATACAATTAAAGAAGGCATCTACAAAGCCTGTAAAGATGGGGCTGCTGCTTTCGTGCACTGGGTTAGTGATGCATTTACTCTTTCGATTTGTTTTTAAGCTTTAGAAAGATTTTCAGCATTTTTGAACAGAAAAAATTTATTTACCATAACTACAGAACTTTTTGAATGTAAGCACAAAACCGTTGCAATAAATATTGAAGAAATGCATATAATATGCAATATGCAAATTGAAGAAACGTATATTATGTGATATAACATATTTATAATGGTGGAGGTAGTTATGTATTTTAAAAGAAAAGTATACGATAAATTATTGGAATGGAAAAAGCTATATTCAGAAAAATATGCGGTATTGTTGGAAGGCGCAAGGCGAGTTGGCAAGTCGACTATTGCGGAGACCTTTGCAAAAAATGAATATAGGTCTTATATTTTAATTGATTTTTCCAAAACAACAAGTAATATTCTGGAATGTTTCGATGATATAGGAAATTTGAATATCTTTTTTCTGAGGCTGCAGGCAGAAACCGGAATCACATTGTATGAACACGAGTCCCTCATTATTTTTGACGAAGTACAGTTATTTCCAAAAGCCAGACAGGCAATAAAGCATCTTATACATGACGGCAGATACAGTTATTTGGAAACAGGCTCTTTAATCTCGATAAAGAAAAATGTAAAGGACATCCTGATTCCATCCGAGGAAATGAAGATAGAAGTATATCCCATGGATTACGAAGAATTCTGTGATGCCACGGGCAGTAATTATGGGCTGCTGCAACAGATTTATGATAGCGGAGCAGCTATTGGACAGGCAACTAACCGTAAATTAATGAGAGATTTGAGAATTTACATGGCAGTAGGGGGGATGCCACAGGCAGTAGAAGCCTATGTTAATGGAAAAAACTTTTCAGAAATAGATATGGTAAAAAGGCAGATCATATCTCTGTATGAGGAAGACTTTAAAAAAATTGATGCGTCCGGAAGAATATCGGCATTATATCATGCGATTCCGGCACAGTTGGCAAAGGATGCAAGAAAATATCGGATTACCACAGCAATCGGAAAAAGAAATAACACGAAAGCAGAAGAATTATTATACGAGCTGATAGATTCAAAAACGGTTCTGCCATGCTATAATTCTACCAATCCAAGAGTCAGCCTGACGGACACGAAAGATTTTGACAGTTACAAATTATATCTTTCGGATACAGGATTATTTGTTACACTGATGTTTATTGACCGTCCGGTGACGGAAAATGATATTTATGCGAAGTTACTTTCCGATAAATTACCGGCAAATCTGGGATATCTTTATGAGAATCTGGTTGCTCAAATGATTACAGCCGCCGGGAGAGAACTGTACTATCATACCTGGGAGAAAAAAGGGAGTACGCATTATTATGAGGTGGATTTCCTGATTTCGGAAGGAAGTAAAATAAATGCATTTGAAGTTAAGTCCTCAGGATCCGGAAAACATGAATCCATAAGGGAATTCCGCAGAAAATTCTCTCAGAATATTAGCAAGGCGTATTTAATATCACAGAAAGAAGCAGGAAAAGAAGAAAATTTATTGTTGAAACCGTTTTATCTCTTACCGTTTTTGATAAAATGAGTTTGATAAATTGGATTTGTGGAGGTACACGATGATAATAAAAATTGTTACACTTTCACTGATGGCAGTGTTTTACATCTGCTATTTTGCAAAGCTGATTAGTCAGAAAAAGCAAGGCATAAAGACAGATCAATTAGGAAAAGGAAAAGAGGGATTTGTCAAATTTATAGAAGTAACTCTTAAAATAATCACATATTTGCTTCCAGTAATACAGATTATCAGTATTGTGTTTTATTCGGGAACAGCACATATTGTGACGCAATTTATAGGAGTTATAATAACAATGTTCGGTGTACTTGCTTTTATTGTTTCTGTTACACAAATGAAGGAGAATTGGAGAGCAGGTGTGCAAAAAGAAGAAAAGACCAGTTTGGTAACAACGGGCATCTATTCTATTAGCAGAAATCCTGCATTTTTGGGTTTTGATTTAATGTATATAGGAATATTGTTTTCGTTCTTTAATTGGTTCCTTTGCTTTGCTACAGGTTTTGCAGTGGTATTTTTTCATTTGCAGATAGTCAATGTAGAGGAAGATTTTTTGATAGAAGCATTCGGAAATGAGTACCTGCAATACAAATCAAAAGTATGCAGATATTTAGGAAGAAAAAGATAACTTGAAGTTCTTGGGGCTAAAGCCAATATAAATAATACTAGACAGATTTGTCCAATAGCGTAAATACGGCATTTTCTCGCTTTGTGTCGTGTTATGTTTAGTAGAATAATATTACTCTGTCAATGAAAGGGGGAAACAGTATGGATCAGAAAAAGATTGGACGTTTCTTAAAAGAACTTAGGAAAGATTAAGGCAAGACGAGAAATGAAACGAAAGTACAACTGTAAATAAAAAGTCTGATAGAACAGATGGAAGAGAGGACCCATGAACAGAATGTAACAATGACGCAAAGCAACTGGAACCCCAATATGCAGACGCAGAATTCGTACCGGAATCAGGGAAGTCAGAGCCGGGAAGCTCCGGTACAAAATGTAAGCTGGAATCGGGGCACACAGGAGATGAAATCGGTATCGGAAAGCTGAAATTTATTTACAGGTAGAAGCGAACGCTTAAGGAAATGCTGAATAAAGCAGCTACCGAAACACTATTTCCGGATATTTCGATTAATCTTCTCAAACTCCCTTCCTCCCAGGGTATTGTGGGTGAGAAGTCTTTTGTTGCTTCCCGCTGATGCATTTTTCCGGTATTGTCCAGGGGTACAGCCGTTATGCTGACGGAACTGTCTGCAGAAATGCTCTACATTATTATAACCACATTGCTCGGAAATGTCGCGGATGGAGTATTCGCTGAACTCTAATAAATCCTGTGCACGGCGCAGACGTCCTTCGATGACATTGTCCATGCAGGAGGAGCCAAATTGGCGGTGATAGAGAGTCTGAAGATGACTGGGACTTAAGTGAAGCTTCGCAGCCATCATGTTTATATTCCATGGAAGCTGAGGATTATTGTAGATCATCTTATGCAATGCAACCAGCTCATGATCGTGAATACCCGGGGACTCATTCTGGATTCCTTCTCTTAATTTGGAGAACAGAACCCGCAGCAGGTGAGTAATGTTTGCTTCGCTTTCAGAGGAGAAAAAGGCGGACTCCCAGGTTAGTAATTTAAAAAGCTGATGACAGTATTCCGGATCTGTTACGGGAAATGGGGTGTTTGTTAACGGAAACAGCTTCACGAAGGAGTGATCGGAACGAAAACGAATCCAGTCATTCCGGTATTCTTCACCGGCAGCACGGTAATAAATCCTGCTTCCTGGTGTATACAGAATAGCAGAATTGGCGGCTGTCCGCATTAGTCTTCCGTCTATGAGCAGCTCCGAGGGAGAGTCGAAAAGAAGCAGAAGATAGCCTGTAAAGCCATTCGGAACATCATATATAAAATCTGAGGGGTGAACGGCACTGTAGCCGACAAATTCAATTTCAGTCATCTGGAATCTCCGTTCTGATACATCAGAGGATATATCAATTTTCTTATAGTATAAATCATTGGAAACTTTAGATCAATGCGATAGTATCAGATTGATATGGCAATCGTCATCAGAGAGCTGCGGATCGTGCAGCGGTCAGACATCTGATGCGTGACTGCATAGGAACATGATTTAGAAGAAGGAGATACATGCATGGTAAATTTGGGTGGAGCAACAGAGAATGACAGAAAAAAGATCGTGATTACAAAGGATTCAAAGGCCTTTTTTCACAATAATGTAGATTATTGTGTGGGAACCGGAAGAATGGGGCTTGCATTGACAGAAGAATATCAGGAGGAGCTGCGCTTGGTTCAAAAGGAAATCGGATTTAAGCATATCCGGGGACATGGATTATTCTGTGATGATATGGCGATCTTTCAGACCTATGAGGAGGATGGTAAGGTAAGGGTCGAGTACAACTATACTTATCTGGATAGAGTAATGGATGCCTATAAGAAGGTGGGGCTGAGACCTTTCCTTGAACTTGGTTTTATGCCTAAAAAGTTGGCAAGTGGAAGCCAGACTATCTTTTACTGGCAGGGAAATACCACTCCTCCAAAAGATTATGATATGTGGTGTGATATGGTGCATTCATTGCTGCGGCATCTGATGGGACGCTATGGAGAAGAGGAAGTTATTCAATGGCCCATTGAAGTATGGAACGAGCCCAATCTTTGCGGCTTCTGGGAAAATGCGGATATGCAGGAATATTTTAAGCTGTTCCATAGAACCTTTGATGCCATAAAGGAAGTGAATCCGGCATTCCGTGTAGGAGGCCCTGCTGTTTGTGGAGGAACGGATGAGAAATGGATTCAGGCATTTATGGAATATTGCCATGAGAATCACATACCTGTGGATTTCGTAACCAGACATCATTACACCATTGATCCGCCGGAATGTATTGGACATTATGCATATTCTGAACTGATGAAGGCAGAGGACGGCTTTGCCAATTTAAAAACAACCAGAGATATTATTGACAGTTTCCCGGAATATAAGGGTCTGCAGATTCATATCACGGAGTTCAACAGCTCCTATACTCCTCAGGGCGTCATTCATGATACAAACCTGAATGCGGCCTTTATAGCACAGCAGCTTTCCAGATTGGGAGATGTGAATGAATCCTATTCCTACTGGACATTTGGTGATGTGTTTGAAGAGCTGGGAGTTCCTTTTACACCATTCCACGGCGGCTTTGGACTGGTTGCCAATGGCTGTATTACCAAGCCGACCTTCTGGACATTTGCTTTTTACAAAAAGCTTGAGGAAAGTGAAGCCAATTGTGTATATAAGGATGACAATATTGTTGTTTTGAAACGTGCAAACGGTGATTATCTAGGTGTAGCCTGGAATATTGCCCGTAAAAGTGCAGAACAGGGTAAAGAAAAAATGCTGTTGGAGTTTACATTTCCGGCTGAACAGGAGGAGTACTGCTTCCTGACTAAGACGGTAGATGAGGAAACATGTAATCCCTTGAAGGTATGGCATGATATGGGAGAACCTGCCAATCTGAGTGAGGAACAGACGAAGCTGATTCGGGAATCATCCAGACCTTTTGTAAAAACAGAGCGTAAAAAGCAGGAGGATGGAAATATCTGCGTAGAGCTTCCTGTAAACGAAAACGGTGTGGTTTATTTCGAACTGAATGCCGGAAAGGTGAATCCGGATCGAGGATATGACTATGATCGTGTGGTCAGCTTGAAGGCTTAAACTAGCACCCAGTAATTTGCTTTATGAAACAATGTACATAGATTAGGCTTGTAAAGGAGGATATCAAAGTGAAAAAACAGGCGTTTAACCCATATTTACCGTCCTGGGAGTATATTCCGGACGGAGAACCTTATGTTTTTGGCGATCGCGTATATGTTTACGGATCCCATGATTACTTTAACGGATATGTTTTCTGCATGGGAGACTATGTGTGCTGGTCAGCTCCGGTCGATGACCTGGGCAACTGGAGATATGAGGGTGTGATTTATCCGAAGACAGCCGATCCGCTGAACCCGGAAGGCAAAATGTGTCTGTATGCCCCGGATGTTACGGTGGGACCGGACGGAAGGTACTATCTTTATTACGTGTTGGACAAGGTTTCGGTAGTTTCAGTTGCTGTATGTGACACTCCGGCAGGAAAGTATGAATTTTATGGCTATGTTCATTATGAAGATGGCACACGTCTGGGCGAAAAGGAAGGTGATGAACCCCAGTTTGACCCGGGGGTTCTGACGGAAGGAGATGTGACATATCTTTATACCGGAGCTTGCGGAAAAGGTGATAAATCCCGTACCGGAGCTATGGCTACGGTGTTGGGAGCAGATATGCTGACGATCAGGGAAGCTCCGGTGTTTGTGGCCCCCGGCTGTGAATATGGTGCCGGTACCGGATTTGAGGGACATGAGTTTTTTGAGGCATCTTCCATCCGTAAAGTAGGTGACACCTATTATTTTGTCTATTCATCCATATTAATGCACGAATTATGTTATGCCACCAGCAAGAATCCTACTAGGGACTTTGTCTATGGCGGAGTTATTGTCAGCAATTGTGATCTGCACATCGATACCTACAAGCCGGCAGATATGCCAACAGCTTACGGTGCCAATAATCACGGAAGTATTGTGCAGATCGGAGAGGACTGGTACATTTTTTATCACAGGCATACCAATAATACCTGGTACAGCAGACAGGGATGTGCTGAAAAGCTGCAGATTATGCCGGACGGCAGTATTCCACAGGTAAAAATTACCTCCTGCGGTTTAAATGGAGGTCCGCTTGAGGGTAAAGGCGAATACCCCGCTTATCTTGCATGTAATCTGTTTACCGATACCCCATCAGTTTATGTGGGCGAAGGGAATTTTCCACGAGTAATGCAGGACGGAAGGGATGGAGACGAAGAAGTTGGATATATTGCCAATATTACAGATTCAACTACCATCTCACTTAAAATCCATTTAAGAGATGGACGTTCGTATTCATCGTAATCATCCCTGAATAGTTCGTTCCACACATAGAACCAAACAAAGTGTATGATTTCATGTATTCCGCCACCGATCGCGCCGCGTTCGCTGTTCAGAAAGAATGTGTCGTAACAGTGCTCTTTCAGAAAGCGGGGTTCGATCGGATTCAGGCTTACATTACACCGTATGTCATCAAACAAGTTGGCACAATCCACACCAAAAGCATCCGATAAAGCCGCAGTAATTTGCGGTTTGCAGACTTTCCAATGGTGCGCGTATAAAGCAGCCTTTTCGTTGATCGTATTCTCTGATTCAGCGTAAACAGTGCGCATTGTCCGTGCAATATATTCTGTTCGTTCATCGAATGACAGGCCCGCAGCATAGACCTTGTCCAACTGCGGATAGAAATGGTACAACGGTTCAGACCAAAAGGCCGATTCCTCTTCGGCCTGAAAATCCATCATTCGCTGGATCATATAATCAGCACCGGGATTTACAAACGTGATTTCCATGCTCCCTCCGTTCATCCTTCGAATCTCAGTAGTTTTACGATGCTCTCAAACGTTTTGTCTTACCGGTATACACCCAGAGTTGTACTTTTTATCAGACGTGCAGATAGCCTTTGATAGTTTTGAGCGTATTCAGAACGCCGTCCATGTGGCTGCGCTCATAGCCATGGCTGGCATAGACGCCGGAGCCGATGAGGCCGTGGCGGATGTCGTAGCCCGCGCTGAGCGTGGCCTCCACGTCGGAGCCGTAGTGGGGGTAGACGTCGACTGCGTAGTCCGCGCCCTCGCGCTTGGCCGCGTCGATGAGCTTGCCGACGACTTCGTAGCTGTACGGGCCGCCGGAGTCCTTTGCGCAGATCGACACCTGCCGCTCCGTGCAGCGCAGCCCGTCGCCCACGCAGCCCATATCGACGCTGATGGACTCCGTCACGCCCGCAGGCACGGAGCCCGCACCGCCGTGGCCGACCTCCTCATAGACGGTCACATGGACATAGGTCCGGCGCGGCAGCTGTTTGTTTTCGTCCCGCAGGTACTTTGCAAAGCCCAGCAGAATGCCGACGGACAGCTTATCGTCGAGGAAGCGGCTTTTGATATAGCCCGAGGCCGTCACGCGCGTGCGCGGGTCGAAGCAGACGATGTCGCCGGTCTCAATGCCGAGTGCGCGGGTCTCGTCCGCGGAGGTGACGGCCTCGTCGAGCAGGACCTCCGTTGTGTCGAAGGTCCGCTCGGTCTTGCCGTAGTCGCCGTTCACGTGGACGGATGCGTTGCACAGCTGCAGCGTTCCTTCATAGACCTTGCCGCCGCGCGTGTAGACGCGGACGTTCTCCGTCTCGCCGTTTTCCGCGCGCATACCGCCGAGGTTCGTCACGCGCAGACGGCCATTGGCCTTGACCTCCGCGACCATCGCGCCGAGCGTATCCGTATGCGCCTGCAGCAGCAGTGCGCCCTCCTCCGATTCCGCTCCGCCGAGGTCGATCAGCACGCCGCCCTTGGCGGTCTTCTTTGCCGCAAAGCCCAGCGCGCCGAAGGCGTCCTGCACCCAGGCCGCGGCCCGGTCGGTAAAACCCGTCGGGCTGTCGATCTCGAGCAGCTCGACTGCCTTCTGGGCGGCATATTCTGCATACTTCTGTTCCATCGTCCTGTCTCCTTTTCAATCAAAGAAATTTTACCATCTGGATCTCGTCGCGGTAGGTGCCGTCTTTCAGGCGGAACGCGCGCAGCGTGCGGCCCTGCTCCTGAAAGCCGAGCTTTTCGTAGAGGTGCCGGGCGCGGGGATTGTCCTCGAACACGCCGAGCTCGACCTGTTCAAAGCCGTTTTCCTTCGCCTGGCGCAGCGCCGCTTCGATCATCGCTGTGCCGAGTCCGCCCCAGGCCTTCTGCTCGACGGAAATGCCGAGACTGCCGCGGTGGCGCGTCTTGATGTGGCCGCTCACCGCCATCACGGAGCAGCCGCCGACCAGCTCGCCGCTTAGCATGGCGACGATCATGAAATTCTGCGGATGCCCGGTCAGTGCTTCGATGAACCCGGTCTCCTGCTCGACCGTTGCCCGGCATTCCTCCGGATAGCGCGCCATGAAGTGCGTCTCTCCGCTGGTCACGCGCATATAATCGAGCAGCGCCTGCGCGTCAGCCGCTTCCGGGCTGTGCAGCAGGACTTCCCTGCCGTCCTTCAACCGGACGGTACATGGCTGGATCTGCATGAAAAGCCCCTCCTTTTGCAAAAATCCCGGCAGAAAGCACCTTCCGCCGGGATCATTTGGTCACATGTCTTCCTTGTCGCCCTTCTGGCGGATGGTGATCCTGATCGGCGTACCGGTCAGGCCGAACACCGCGCGGATCTGGTTTTCCAGATAGCGCTGGTACGAGAAATGGAACAGCCGGCTGTCGTTGCAGAAGAACACAAAATGCGGCGGCTTGACGCCGACCTGCGTGATATAGTAGATCTTCAGACGGCGGCCCTTGTCCGTGGGCGGCTGGACGCGCGCGGTTGCATCTTCCAAAATGTTGTTGAGCATGCCGGTGGTGATGCGCATGCTGTTCTGGTTGGAGACCGCGACGATCATGTCGAACAGCTTGTCCACGCGCTGGCCGGTGAGCGCGGAGATGAACACGACGGGCGCGTAGGTCATGTAGCTGAGATCCCGGCGGACCTCGGCCGTCTTCTCGTCCATGGTGTTCGTGTCCTTCTCGACCGTGTCCCACTTGTTGACGACGATGATGCAGGCCTTCCCTGCCTCATGTGCCAGACCTGCGACCTTGGTATCCTGCTCGGTGACACCCTCATTGGCGTCGATCAGGATGAGGCACACGTCCGCGCGCTCGATAGCGGCGATGGAGCGCAGGTTCGAATACTTCTCGACTGCATCGTCGACCTTCGACTTGCGGCGCATACCGGCCGTATCGATAAAGAGGAACTTGCCGGACTCGTTTTCAAAGTAGCTGTCGATGGCGTCGCGCGTGGTGCCCGCGATGTTGGAGACGATCACGCGCTCTTCGCCGAGGATCTTGTTGAGCAGGCTCGACTTGCCGACATTCGGCTTGCCGATGATGGCGACCTTGATGACGTCCTCGTCGTATTCCTCGCCGTCATCGGGCGGGAAGCTGGCGACGCAGGCGTCGAGCAGATCGCCCGTGCCGTGGCCATGGACCGCGGAGACCTCGATCGGGTCGCCGAGGCCGAGGGCATAGAATTCATACACGTCGGGGTTGGCGTGGCCGGTCTGGTCGCACTTGTTGACAGCCAGCACGACCGGCTTCTTCGAGCGCTTGAGCATGGACGCGACCTCCGCGTCCGCGGCGGTCAGGCCGACCGTCACGTCGACGACCATGATGATGACCGTCGCCGTCTCAATGGCGATCTCCGCCTGACGGCGCATGAATTTCAGCATTTCATTGTTCGTGCCCGGCTCGATGCCGCCGGTATCGACGAGCGCAAAGCCGCGCCCGTTCCACTCGCATTCGCCGTAGATCCGGTCACGGGTGACGCCCGGCGTATCCTCCACGATCGCCATGCGCTTGCCGGTCAGCTTATTGAAGAGCATCGATTTGCCGACGTTCGGCCGGCCGACGATGGCTACGATCGGTTTTGACATACCGGTTTGCCTCCTTTCATAGACAAGAAAAGAGGAAGGCGCACGGCCTCCCTCTCATCTCTTTCAGCGAAATCACTTAGCTTCAACAGAAATGACTTCACGGCCATTGTAGTAGCCGCAAGCCTTGCAGGCTCTGTGAGGCAGGCGGGGCTCGCCGCACTTCGGGCAAGCTACGACGCCGGGGATCGCCAGTTTCCAGTGGGAGCTGCGTCTCTTATCTCTTCTTGCACGGGATACTTTTCTCTTGGGTACTGCCATGTGGTACACCTCCTTGGTTCAAATGCCCGAGGGCACATTATCTACTTATTTATCCAGTAACTGCTGTAAAACAGCAAAACGGGAATCAGATTCTTTTCTGCAGCCGCACGGCCCTTCATTGAGGTTTTTACCGCAGCGGAAGCAAACACCCTTGCAGTCGGGCCTGCACAGAAGCTGGCTGTCCATGTTGAGGACAAAGGCAGTCGTAATGATGTCGGTCAGATCGGCGCAACCGTCGTGGATACCAAATACCCACTCGTCCTCCGCCTGCTCCAACTCTTCTTCTGAAACCAGAACAGCGTGGATAGGGATCTGTACCGCACGCGTGAACTCGCTGGCGCAGCGGTCGCACACGCCGTGCAGCGTCGTGGTGAGTTCGCCGGTAAGTTCGAGAACGCCCGCCGTATTGCGAACCTTGCCATAGGCCAGAACTGGCTTAGACGCAGGCTTGCAGCTGCCGAAAACAAGGTCGGACAGATTTTCGTGCGTTTCAAACGGAAGACTTGCGCCGGGCGTTACAAGAATCGGCTTTAGATCCAGCAGCATAGCGTCCTCCAATCCATAATCGTGCGATGAATATTATATCGAATAGTTGCAGGGAAGTCAAATACTTTTTCACAAATTTTTCGTTCTTTTTCCGCAGCCGCGGATTCTTTACAGGAACCGGGCCGCGTGGTAAAATAGGCGCAGAACAAGATCGGAGACGTCAAGACTGCCATGAAAGAATTCACGATCACCCAGAATGACGCCGGGCAGCGGCTCGACCGCTTTCTGGCCAAGGCCGTTCCCCTGCTCCCGGCCTCGCTGGCGCAGAAATACATCCGCCTCAAGCGCGTCAAGCTCAACGGCAAGCGCGCCGAGCGCGATACGCGCCTGACCGCCGGAGATACGCTGCAATTATACATCAACGACGAGTTTTTTGATACCCCAAAAGAAGAAAATGCCTATCTTACCGTCGCCGCGCCGAAACTACACATCGTCTATGAAGACGAAAATATTCTTCTGGTAGACAAAAAGCCTGGACAGGCTGTTCATCCGCATGACGGTGCAGAATACGGAAAAACGCTGATCGATCACATTCAGGCGTATCTCTATGCCAAACGAGAGTGGCGGCCCAGAGAAGAGCACGCCTTTACCCCGGCGCTCTGCAATCGCATCGACCGTAACACCGGCGGCATTGTCATCGCCGCAAAGAATGCAGAAGCGCTTCGCATTCTGAATCAGAAAATCAAAGATCGTGAAATCGATAAGCGGTATTTGTGCATTGTTCACGGCGCACCGCGCCCGGCCGCCGGAAGGCTTGAGGGGCAGCTGTTCAAGGATGCGAAAGAAAACCGCGTCTACATCACGAAAACTCCGCAGAAGGGCTCGAAGACTTGCGTTACATTATATAAAACCCTCCAAAGCAGAAATGGACTGAGTCTCGTCGAGTGCGAACTTGTGACTGGCCGTACCCATCAGATCCGCGCGCAGATGGCCGCCGCCGGCTGGCCGCTGCTGGGCGACGGGAAATACGGCCGGCTCGACAAGCGCTATGACCGCAAATATCAGGCCCTCTATTCCTACAAGCTCACCTTCCGCTTCACGACCGACGCCGGATGCCTCTCGTACTTAGACGGAAAGACGTTCGAGGTCGAATCTGTGGATTTCGTGCAGGAATACTTTACATAACGTACTTTATGCTGTATTTTCTCCAAAGTTGGAAGAACTTTCTAAAAGTTCTTCCAACTTTTTTGCACAATTTTTCGTTTTGTTATTGACAAAACTACCCCTGCCGGATATATTCAATCCAGTATGTTTCGGGCGTTTTTGTCAGCTTCCGACGCATACGAATTTTTTTCGAAATGGGGGAGGATACATGTCCAAAGAGCTCATTCGCCTCACGAATCTCACTATGACATTCGAGGACGGAGAGACGATTCTCGACAACATCAATCTGTACATCAACAACAAGGAATTCCTCACATTGCTGGGTCCCAGCGGCTGCGGAAAGACCACCATGCTCCGGATCATCGGCGGCTTTTTATCGCCTACCTCCGGCGATGTGCTGTTCAACGGCCAGCGCATCAACGACGTACCGGCCTATAAACGGAAGATTAACACCGTTTTCCAGCGCTACGCACTGTTCCCGCATCTGGACGTGTATGACAATATCGCGTTCGGCCTGCGGATCGCAAAGGTGCCGGAATCGGAGATCGACGACCGCGTGACCGAGATGCTGGAGATCGTCAGTCTCAAGGGCTTCGAGAACCGCAGGGTGACGAGCCTGTCCGGCGGTCAGCAGCAGCGTGTGGCCATCGCCCGCGCGCTCGTCAACCGGCCGCAGGTCCTTCTGCTCGACGAACCGCTGGGCGCGCTCGATCTGCGCCTGCGCAAGGACATGCAGAACGAGCTGAAAACCATCCAGCAGCGGATGGGGATTACATTTATATATGTGACGCACGATCAGGAAGAGGCACTGACCATGTCCGACACCATCGTCGTTATGAACAAGGGCAAGATCCAGCAGATCGGCCGCCCGGAGGATATCTATAACGAGCCGAAGAACGCGTTTGTCGCGGATTTCATCGGCGAGTCCAACATCCTCGACGGCGTCATGCTGGAGGATTATCAGGTCAAGTTCTTCGGCCGGAAGTTCCAGTGCGTCGACAAGGGCTTTGCGCCCAACGAACCGGTCGACGTCGTCATCCGTCCGGAGGATATCGACATCGTCCCGCCGGAGCAGGGTCATCTGTGCGGCACGGTCACGTCTGTCACCTTCAAGGGCGTCCATTACGACACCATCGTCGATTTCAAGGGCTTCAAGTGGCTCATCCAGACCACGGACTACTGCCCTGTTGACGCGTATATCGGCATCCGCCTCAATCCTGAGGATATCCATATCATGCACAAGAGCGAGTACTCCGGTCTTTACGGCGACTACTCCTCCTACAGCGCGGAATATGACGAGATCGCCGACGCCTCGGAGGAAGAAGACGATGAAGAATAACAAGCTGCTCGCCTGCCCGTATATCGTCTGGATGATCCTGTTTACGATCATCCCGCTTGGCATCGTCTTCTACTACGCGCTGACCGATTCGATCACCGGTCAGTTCACTCTGGCCAATCTGGCCGGGATGGGCACGTATCTGCCGATCTTCCTGCGCTCGATCTGGCTGAGCCTGTTCGCTTCTCTCATCTGCCTGCTGATTGGCTATCCGGTCGCGTATTTCATCGCGCAGTGCAGGCCCCTTACGCAGCGGTTCCTCGAAATGCTCATCATGCTTCCCATGTGCATGAGCTTTCTGCTCCGCACACTGGCCTGGGTCGGCATGCTGGAGGATACCGGCATCCTCAATACGCTTCTGCAGCGCATCGGCATCGGCCCGCTGCCGCTCATCCGAACGAACGGCGCTGTCATCCTCGGCATGGTGTATAACTATCTGCCGTACATGATCATGCCGCTCTATACGGTACTTGTAAAGCTCGATCCGCGCCTTACCGAGGCCGCCGAGGATCTCGGCTGCACCCCGGCGCAGGTGTTCGGGCAGGTGACGCTCCCGCTGAGCGTGCCGGGGATCATCTCCGGCTTCACGATGGTGTTCGTTCCCGCCGTGTCCACGTTCTACATTTCGCAGAAAATGGGCTCCGCCGGTACGACGCTCATCGGCGACGTCATCGAAAGCCAGTTCAAGGCCGCCTACAACCCGAACCTCGGCGCGGCGCTCTCGCTCGTGCTGATGGTGATGGTGCTCGTATGCATCGCGGTCATGAACCGCTTCTCGGACGAAGAGGAGGTCGCAACGATATGAAGACCTTCAACCGTGTTTTCACCGTGATCGTGTTCCTGTTTCTGTATATCCCGATGATCGTGCTGGCCGTTGCGTCGTTCAACGCCGGTACGGATATCGCCGTATGGAAGGGCTTCACGTTCGCGCAGTACGGCGCGCTCTTCCGCGACGGCGTGCTGCTGCCGCTGCTGGCAAACTCCGTCATCGTCGCGGTGATCGCCTCGCTCGTGGCGACGGTGCTCGGCACCATGGCCGCCATCGGCATCCGCGCCATGTCCGGCCGGATGCGCCGCATCACGATGGCCGTGACGAATATCCCGCTCACGAACCCGGAGATCGTCACGGGCGTCTCGCTCGCGCTGCTCTTCGCGTTCGCCGGGCAGATGATGAAGCTCAACAACGTTCTCGGCTTTACGACGCTTCTCATCGCGCACATCACGTTCAATTTGCCGTATGTTATTCTGTCTGTGATGCCGAAGCTCGGACAGCTTGACCCGAACCTGCTCGACGCCGCGCTCGATCTCGGCTGCACGCCCGTGCAGGCGTTCTTCAAGGTCATCATCCATGAGATCATGCCGGGCATTCTCTCCGGCGCGCTCATGGCGTTCACGATGAGTCTGGACGACTTTGTCATTTCGTATTTTGTCTACGGCCCAAGCTTTGTCACACTGCCGGTCGAGATCTACAACTATACGAAAAAGCCGCTCCAGCCGAAGATCTACGCGCTGTTCACGCTGCTCTTCCTTGCGATCCTCCTTGTGATGGTCGTGATGAATCTCGTGCAGGCCGGCGATGAGCGCCGCCGCCGTCAGGCGCGCGGTGTGTTCGGGAAGAAGGGGGCGAGCGCATGAAAAAGCGTGTGTTCTCTCTTGTGCTCGCGCTGCTCGTATGCGCGGTGCTGATCCCCGCGCCGGAGGCGCACGCCGCTCCCAACACGATCAACGTCTACAACTGGGGCCAGTACATTTCCGACGGCACGGACGGCTACATCGATATCAACGCCGCCTTCGAGGAGGCGACGGGCATCCATGTGAATTACATGACGTTCGACTCGAACGAAACGATGTACACCAAGCTCAAGACCGGCGGCTCTTCCTACGATGTCATCATCCCGTCCGACTATATGATCGGGCGGCTGATCGACGAGGGACTGCTCCTGCCGCTGAACTTTGACAACATCCCGAACTATCAGTACATGGACGAGGCGTACAAAAACACCGCCTACGACCCCGATAACCTCTACTCCGTTCCGTATACCTGGGGCACCGTCGGCATCATCTACAACAGCGCCTATGTGGACGAAGAGGACGTCGGCAGCTGGGATCTTCTCTGGAACAGCAAATACGCCGGGAAGATTTTGATGTTTGATAATCCGCGCGACGCTTTCGCCATCGCGGAAACGATGCTCGGGTATTCGCCCAACACGCGTGACGAGGACGAGCTGCGCGCCGCGGCCTACAAGCTCATCGAGCAGAAGCCGCTCGTGCAGGCCTACGTCATGGACCAGATCTATGACAAGATGGAGCGCGGCGAGGCGTGGATCGCGCCGTACTACGCTGGCGACTATCTTATGATGGTCGGGGAAAACGAGGATCTTCGCTTCTGCTTCCCGGAGGAGGGCTTCAACTTCTTCATCGACGCGCTGTGCATCCCCACGTGCGCAACGAACAAGGAAGGTGCGGAGGCGTACATCAACTTCCTCTGCTCGCCGGAAGTGAACGGCGAAAATCTTGACTATCTCGGCTATTCCACGCCGGAATCGGCGGCCAAGGAGTATATGGATCCGGAGACGGCGGCGTCCGACATCGCCTACCCGAGCGAGGAAACGCTCAGCCGCGGCGAAGCATTCCTCTATCTTGACCAGAAGACGACGCATCTCATGGATTCGCTCTGGCTTGAGGTCAAGACCGAGGGTGAAACGGATTATACGCCCATCATCGGCATCAGCGCAACGGTGCTGCTCGCCGCCGTGTATCTCACGGCCCGCGGCGTGAGAGACCGGCGCCGCCGTGCCAACCGCTGCAAAAAGTGGAAAACCTGAAATAAGAAAATCGCGCCGGGAGAAATTC